>Ga0315289_10001522_pt1 | contig 36109 bp, 32 predicted proteins | sample YL17G11_40_MG_FD_203452 | JGI IMG/M metagenome (GOLD analysis project Ga0315289, IMG submission 203452) | Sediment microbial communities from Yellowstone Lake, YNP, Wyoming, USA - YL17G11_40 | ecosystem: Environmental > Aquatic > Freshwater > Lake > Sediment | place: USA: Wyoming | collected...
GTTTTTATTTTGTATAGACAGAGTGGTTTGTTTTGTGTGCCGTGAGAGAGAGAGAGAGAGAGAGAGAGAGAGAGAGAGAGAGAGAGAGAGAGAGAGAGAGAGAGAGAGAGAGAGAGAGAAAGAGAGAGGGAGGGAGAGAGAGAACTCAAAACCTCTCAAAATCTCTCAAAATCTCCTTCAAACCCCTTCCAAAAAAATCAATCACGCACTTTGCGCAGTCCTACAAGGACTTCGAGGCCGCCGCCTCCAGGGCCGGCATCGCCCTGAGGACCGGGGCGGAGTGCAACCCGGGGGCCCTGCAGGCCGCCGTGGGCCTGGCCGACAGCGAGATCCGTTCTTTGGCGGGTGAAAAAGAAGGCTGCGGCGACGAGAACGAGTTCTTGGAGGTTAAAAGGGAGAAGGGCGTCGACGCCAGAGCGGCCGAGGCGCTCGCGCGGGGGGACTTGGAGGCCGCCGCGGCGGTGCTCTCCGACGGCTACTCTTCTTCGTCGTTGTCATCGTCGTCGTCATCTTCTTCCGGCGAGGACAGCGAGGGCGCGACGTTGTTCGAAATCTCGAAGCGGCCTCTGGGATCGATACGGGCTTCCTTTGGGGTGACTTCCACGCTCGACGACGCCGTGGCGCTGGTGGAGTTTGTGAGAGGGTACGTCGGGGAGCTTGACGCGAGCAAGGAGAGAATGAGAGGAGGCTGAGAACTTCCAGGCTGCGGGTGTCGCCTGTCGGCGCACAGCGACGAGGACGTCTGGAGGCCGGTCTATGTGCTCTCGGGGGAGCTGGGGTTCGATGCTCTCTGGGAGCTGGGGAGGAGGAGAAGAAAAAAAAAAGTAAAAACATGTTTTTCGTTCACTCTCCGCTGCTCCCTCGAAGCCTAGTCCATTCAATCGGTCCGCGAGAGCCCCTCATCTCCGACCGCCATGCCTCCTGTCCCTCGCGCTGCGACCACAGCGAGTGTTGTGTCTGCGTCTGCTCCGGTTCCGGCGAGGAGGAACGCGCACGGAGCGCCCGCTGTGCCAGCGATTCGCTGCGTCTCTCGATCATCGCTGCAGCAGCAGCCTCGGTCCGTCGCTGTCGCCGCCTCGGGCTCCTGCCCCGCGGGCTTCTCGCCTCCTCCTCCTCCCCCGCTAGAAGACGAAACCAGCAGCAGCAGCAGCATCGCCTCGAGGCGCGCCAAGGAGCTCCAGGCCGTCGCCTCCCTGCCGCGCCCCACGGGAAACCGAATGCGGTTCATCCCTTTCGTGGGCGAGACGCAGGCCCACCTCCGCGACCACGCAGCCTGGGCGTTCGAGCGCGTGTGGAGGCACGGCCCCGTCTTTCGCTCCTCGCTCTATGGGATGAAGGACATCGTGGTCGCGACGGACTTCGCGTCGATCGAGAAGGTCATGTCGAACGAGCACGTGCTGACGGAATGGTTCCAGGTGAGGAAGGAAGAAAGAACGGAGAGGGAGAAGAGAGAGAGAAGAGAGAAGCTGGATGTTGCGCCCCGAGACCTCGCGAAAAGGCAGAGCTTTTTTCTCAACCTAAAAAAAAAACGCTCCATTCCACAGCCCGCGTCGTTCCAGCGCCTCCTCGGCACGGCCTCCTCGGCCTCCGTCATGGCCGACAAGCAGCGCCACTCCCGCCAGCGCAGGCAGCAGGCCAAGGCCTTCTCGCCCGCGGCCCTCGCGAGCTACGCGCCGCGCGTCGCCCGAGAGACCGAGGCCGCGGTCGCGCTTTGGGCGAGCAAATGCGAAAGCGCTTCTCCTCCTCCTCCGCTGGACCTCGGCGAGGCTCTGTCGGACCTGACATGGGCCTACGCACTGGCCACCGTCGTTGACGTCGCGCTGGACGCGGCGGAGTCTGGGAGGGTGCGCGCCGCTTGGACGGCCTTCACGAGCAACCTCTTCTCCGCTCCCCTGGACTTCCCCGGCTCGAGGTTCCGCGCAGCCCTGAAGGCGAGGGAGACGCTGGCGGCGGCGCTGGGAAGGGCCGTGCGCGAGTACAAAGCCGCGTTTGAGGGAGAGAGGGAGAGCGAGGGCGGCGGCGGTGGCGAGGGGGACGGCTCCTCCTCGGAGCAGCTCCCGACGATGATGAGCATCTACGTGAGGGCGAGGGCCGACGACGGCGACCCCCTCGGCGAGGAGGAGCTGGTCGACATGTCGATAGGCCTGCTGCTGGCCGGGTGAGAGAAAAGGTTTTTTAGGCTCTGCTTCCGAGCTGAAACAAATAGCGAGCGGCGTTCCTGTTTTTTTGTTTTTTTCAATGGTTTATTTCACCTCTCACGCCTTCCTCCCCCTCTTCCCCCCCCCCCCCTCCCGTTTCATTGCTCACAGCTACGAGACCTCCCACTCTGCCCACCTCCTCCTCCTCTCCGTCCTGGCATCCCACTCGCTGCCCCCGCGCATAAAGAGGGCCCTGGAACAGGAGCAGCGAGAGGCGATCAGGAAGCACGGCCGCGAGCTCTCCGCGGCCGCGCTCGGCGACATGCCCTTCGCCGACGCCTGCTCCAAGTGGTGCCTGTGGGCCCTGGGGCCCGCAGATGGGCTCTTTCGGCGGGCCATCGCGGATTTCGAGCTCGGCGGCAGGAGGGTCGACAGGGGCTCGATCATCTACAACAGCTTCCTGGCCGCCAAGGCCCAGGACCCGCGAATCGTCGGTCCGGGGGGGCTGGAGCCCGGGTCGAGGCTCCCTCCGCCTCACATGGACGTCAAGTAAGGGAGAGAGGGTCCGTTCTTCCTCTCCGGCTCTTTTTTTCATCTCGTTTATTTCCTCACCCTCTCGGCCCCCCTCCCTCCTCCAAAACGACAAAACAAAATAGCTCCCTCGCTGAGTCGTTCGCGCCGGAGCGGTTTCTCGGAGGCGCAGGGGGAGAACGAGGCGCCGGATCGGAGGAGCCAACGGGCGGCGTCGCGACGTTCGGCTTCGCCAACCACTTCTGCCTCGGCGCGCCCCTCTATTCGATGGAGGCCAGGGCGCTGGTCGCGACGCTCGTGCGTGGGTACGAGATCGGGACCGCGGACGGCGGGGAGCCGATGCGGTGGGCGAGCAGCTGGGCGGCGACGAGCCGGAGCGGGCAGAGGGTGCAAGTGAGGGTCGAGAAGAGAAAGGAGCCGCTCTGATGTTTCGTTGATTTGAAAAAACTTATGTCGTCCACTCACTTGGACTTCGAGAAAAACAAAAGAGATGCGGCGCCTCTCCTCCTCCTCCTCCTCCTCCGCTTCCTCCTCTCTCCTCCTGTTCTTCTCCGCTCTCTGCTTGTGCTTGCTCGCTCACGTCTGCGATGCTCGTCAGGCCACGCCCCAACAGCTGAGTAGCCTCGTCGCGGCGGAGCAGCCGCTGGTGAGAAGAAAAAAAGATGAGAGAAATCCGAAACCGATTCGAAATCCGTTGCGACGTTCTCTCTCTCATCTCTCTCAACTCTCTCTCTCACGTCATCGCCTTTCTGTCCCCAACTCACTCCCAAAAACCAACAACCCCAGATGGCTGACGACGCGAGGGAGGAGAGCCAGAGGCTCATCGCCGCGGCGGTCGGGCCCGGAGGCCCGGTCCAGACCCAGCTGCACCGCCGGCATCACACCAGCCGCCTGTCGCAGCAGCGATCGGCTTCGTCGTCAACCTCGACCTCGGCTTCCTTTGTCTCCTCCCCGGCAGACTTCGCCCCGCTCGTCGCCAACGCCAACGCCAAGCCCTACAGCCGCAAGCACGACGCCGCCGTTGTCATCCTCACCATGGGGCCCTGGCAGCAGCGGTGCGAGACCCTGCGCGAGCTCCAAGACAACTTCGTCAAAACAAACCCGGCCGACGTCTTTGTCTTCACCGTCGCCGGCGACGGCGAGGCCACTCGCAGCCTGGCCGAGTGCCTCGGCGCCCTGCCCGACTTTTACGTCGTGGACATGATCGAGAACGCCGACGCTCTGGGCTGGGGCACGCCGGACCATCTGAAAGACCGAAGGCTCTGGGGCGGGCCCTGGACCGAGGGCTACCGGCGGATGGGCCACTGGCGCCTAACCAAGCAGTTCGCGCTGTTCAGGAATTTGGGGTACCGCTACGCGCTCCAGGTCGACGACGACTCCGAGTTCCCTTCCCCGGGAGTCTCCGAGAACCTTTTTGAGATCATGAAGAGGGACAAGCTGAAGATCGGAGGCAGGGCGAGCTTTCCCGAAGGGCACCACGTCGCCGTGGGCCTCCCCGAGCTTGCCCGATATTTCATCGTTTCGGAAAAGTTCGAGCCGAGCCCGCTGCTCTACTCGCACTGCAAGCCACCGAACATCGAAGGGCTGGTCTCGGACCTGACTGGAAAGGGCGAGCGCGGCTGGGACAGGTGGATGTTCTACGGCAACTTTGTCATCTTCGACCTCGACTGGATCCACGAGGAGATGGTCCAAAGGTTCATCGATCTGATCGCACAGTCGGGGGGCCACTTCAGGTTCCGGTGGAACGAGCAGGCGAGCCTCGGGATGGTGTGGCAGATGTTTGTGAGGGAGGGGGAGTACAGGGTGTTCAAGTTCCCCTACGTGCACGGCGTGGTGGACTCGAGGCTGGAGGACTTGCAAGGTTGAAAGATGTAAAAAGATGACGTTTTTTTTTCCCGCTCCGTTCACAAAAAAAGCAAAATCATGCGGCTCTGCCCCCTCCTCGTGGCGCTCTTCGTCCTCTGCGCTCTCCTCGCCCTGGGCGATGCTTTTCCTTCAGCGACCTCCGCCGTGTCGAGCACGGCCGTGCTGCCTCCTGCTGGAGAGGTCGTGGAGCTGACGGTGAGAAAGGGACGGAAAAAGAGAAAAAGAAAGAAGAATGAGATCCCCCGATCGATGGTCGATCGGCGTCGAAATTCATCTCAACCTCCTCTGCAAAAAAAATAAACGAGCTCAGGACGACAACTTCGACGCCCTCATCCGCGCCGACACGCACACGGACTGGCTCGTCGCCATCGTCGTAAGGAGCTCTTCAATTGTTCCTCTTCCTCTGCTCGCTTGTTTCTCCTTTTTCGAGAAGAAAAAACTCAAAACCTCTCCAAAACAAAACTCAACTATCTCAAAAGGCTCCGTGGTGCTCCCACTGCCGCCAGCTCGAGCCCACCTGGAAGGTCCTGGCGAAACGCCTCGCCGACGAGGCCGGCAGCGAGGCCGCCAGGAAGCAGCGCAAGGCCATCGCCGACCGCGCGCGCCGCGACGAGTTTGGTGACGACGAAGGCGGACAGGGTACAGGAGGCTTCGGCGAAGACGACCTCGACGACGACCTCTCTCACGACCCTGACGCGGGCGTCACGATTCGCGTCGCGACGATCGACTCCACGAAGCAGAGGATCCTGACGCAGCGGTTTGGCATCCGGGCGTTCCCGGTGAGTAAGAAGGTTTGGCGAGGGTGGAAGAGGAAAAGGAAAGGAAGAAGAAAGAAAAAACTCACCTCTCGTCTCTCCCTTGGAAAAAAAAACAATCAACCTCTTCTTCATGCAGTCGATCTACTTCTTGCGAGCAGGAGAGACCTTCGACTACGGTAACCGCCCCCGCACCGAGGAAGCCCTCTTTGCCTTCGCCACGGGAGGGTGGGCAGACTTCGAGCCTACTCCTCCCTGGAGGGCGCCTAACTCCCTCACGGGCCGAGCGATAGGGTTCGTGCTCGCGGCCCCGAGGAGCGCCGCCGCCTCCTACAAATACCTCCACCGAGAGAGGGGGTGGCCCGCCCTTGCCGTGGTCGCGGTCGGGCTCGCGGGCCCCGTGGCGTTGGGGCTCGGGTCGATCGCGGCCCTCGACGCCGCGGTAACGTCGCGGGCGAGGGCGGCGGCGGTGGCGGAGAGGAGGGCCAACGCCGCCATTACTGCTGCTGCGGCGGCGGCTGCTGCAACAGCTGCGAACGCGGCGGCAGACGCGCGACCACACGCGGACTAGAAAGAGAGAAAAGAAAGAGCCTTCTCGAGATTGTAAAAAGTATCCCTAAAAGTTTGTTCGATTTTCATTTATTTCTAGAAAAAACACTACAAAAAACAAACTATCTCTATCTCTCTCTCTCTCTCTCTCTCTCTCTCTCTCTCTCTCTCTCTCTCTCTCTCTCTCTCTCTCTCTCTTCTCCTTTCTCCTCTACTAAGCTCCCTTCTCCAGCCTCGCGACCAGCTCGGCCTTCTTCCCCGAGGTCGGGAGGCCCGCGGACTTCAGCGCGGCCTTGAGCTGGGGCACAGTCAGGGAAGAGAGAGCCTTGGAAGGAGAGGAAGAAGGAGAAGGAGAAGGAGAAGGAGAAGAGGAAGCGACAGCGACAGCAACGGGAACGGCGGGAGCGGGAGCGGCAGCCCAAGGCCTTGGCGCCGGCGCCGCGGCTTTCGGCACCGCTGCTGCTGCTGATGATGATGATGATGATGATGATGATGCCGCCGCAGATGCGACAGGGACTTCGGGCTTCTGGACGAACGCCGCAGGGGCAGGGGCGTTTGCGACCGGGGCGGCGGCCGTCGGCTTCGGAACAACGGGAGCGGCCTTGACTTCTTCCTCTTCGACACGAACCTCGACCGCCGCCTCGCCGCCCTCCCAAGACTCCTCCACCGCGATGGAGATCTTCCCCCCGGCGGCGCCTCCCGCCACCTCGACGATCCTGTTGTCGCCCAGCTGCCATTCGGTCTCCCTTCCCTCGCCGTCGAGCGCGACGAGCTTGTACTCGAGCGTGGCGCTGTTTTTTTTTTTGAAAGAGGTGGAAACGTCGTGAGTGGAGAACGAAGAGCGCGATTCGAAATTCTTGATCGGTCGTCCATCTTTCTCTCTTCCTGTCTTCCTCTCTTTCTCTCTCTCCGTCCTCTCTATCGCATCGAAACCCGCTAGGGTTTCGTTGATATCGCTTACGTACCCTCGCTCGGCCAAGATCTCCCCGGACCAGACGTCGCCCTCGGCCCAGGTCAAGGCGGCCTTTGATTTGCTCGTGGGATCCCACCCCCCGAGCACCGAAGCGCCCACGCCGACGACGGCGATGGTGTGCCCGAAGGCCACGCGCTTACAAACGCGGATGCGCACCGGGATAGGGGAGGCCGAGGCCGAAGCCATGGCGGGGCGCGCCGCGGCCGGCGCGGTCGCTCCTCCCTGGAAGGCAGAGACGCGGAGAGCAGCAGAGGGAGCAGCACGAGTGGCGGAGTCGAAGAATCGGCGCCGAGAAGAAGAAGAGGGCACTGAAGCAGCGCCGACAGCCATCGACGAAGAGCTTCGACGGTTTCGAACCGCCGCCACGGCGAGTGGGCGCGAGGAGGAAACTGCTGCTGCTGCGGAGCGCATCTTGAAGAGAACCTTGAGAAGACTCGGGCAAGGACAATCGGGGAACGCAGGCAGGAGGAGCTTGTGCAAGGTAGGAGAAAGTGATGGAGATCAAACGAAAGAAAGAAAACAAAGCGAAAGAAAACTATCATCTTTCCTTTCTCCTTCTTTCTCTGTCTCTCTCGTTGATCTCCTTTTCTCCCCCAAGGAACGACACATCGAACCACTCTCGAGTGACACAAAGGGCGAACGGAAAAAAAAGGCAAAAGGCGCAAAAGAAAAAAAAAGCTCGAGGAACGAAAGAAAGTAAAACCCCGGGAGGGGAAAGGGAGCAGGGAAGAAAATTCCGCCGTCGACGCTCCCTCCTCGCCCCCAACGCCCTCTCCCTCTCCCTCTCCCGCCTCCCCCAGCCCCCCCGCGGATCTCAGATCGGGCTCGCCCCGAAGCAGGCGTGCTTCTCCGGGTCGGGATAGTACTCGTAGAACAGCGGCCCGACGTCCTGGCCGCGCACCTTGGTCCAGCCCTGCTCCGTGACGTGGTAGACCGAGACGGTGCCCCCCGACACGGCGTCCCTGAAGGTGGCGTGGAAGATGGAGCGCTGTCCGAGCTCGACGGCCTCCTCGACGCTCATGTCCCACCTTGATGGTTTATTTTTTTCCGGGAGAGTTTTGTTTTCGGAAGTCTCGGGGAAAGTGTGAGCTGCCAAGAAGAGGGAGAGAAGGAAGAAAAAGGCCGAAGAAGAAGAAGAAGAAGAAGAAAGCGAAGCAGAGAGGAAAAAAGGTCGGGAAAAAAAAGGGGGGCCGAGACGCACCGGTACCCCTCGTCGAGGACGCCGTACGCGTAGAGGGACCCCGACCCCACGCTGAACACCTGCCCCTTGGTCCTCTGCCCGTCGCTGTCGACGTAATAGAGTCCCGGGCCCGTGCGGGGGTCCCACCCCGCGACCATCGTGCCCATCGAGAGGCCCATCCCCTTGTACGAGTACATCGTGTTTGCCAGCAGCTTGGACGCCGCGCGCACCGAGACGCGCCGGCCCGAGGCGAGCTCGTGCAGCCTGCACTGCACGCCCAGGTTGCGCTGCCAGAACTGACAGTCCGCCGCGCCGCCGGCCATCGTGCCGAGCAGGAACGGGTTGATCTCGATGACCTTCTTCACGGTCTGCGACGAGATGTACGAGCCCTGCGACGCGCGCGAGTCGACGGCGACGATGACGCCGCCGGCGAAGATGAAGCCGAGCGTGGTGGTGCCGTGGTTGGGCTTCACCATCGTGATGACCTCGCGCTCGAAGGCGTCGATCTGTGAGGAGTTGGTGGGGGGTTTTCCGGGGGGGGTGGGGGGGTCGGGGGGTGGAGAGAGCGGTGAGAGAGAGGGTGCAAGGGGTGAGAGGTTGACTTTGGAGGAGGTCGGAGACGAATGACGATGCGCGCGATCGAATGAGAGAGACGATGATGCTTCGCTCGCTCGCTCGCTCGCTCGTCTCTCTTTCTTCCGGCCTCTTCTTTCTCTCCTTTTCTTCTCCACACGCGCGAGGGTCTCATCTTCGCGCGCATCATCGCGAAAGAGAGCCCCAAAGCAAAACCGCTCACATTGGCCACAGCCGGAAGCGCAAACGATGACGCAGCCGGGCCATTGCTCGCCTTGCCACTGGGGCCCGCGCCGCTGCCTCCTCCTCCTCCCAGGGCGTCCACGAGGGCCTGGCCGCCGGCCTCGGCGCCGACGGCGTGCGCGCGCGGGCGGGCCAGCGGCGCGGAGGCCTCGAGGCAGGATAGGTCGAGCGGCGGGAGCATGGTTTTGGAGTGTTTTTTTCCTCCTTTTCCTTTTTTTCGATCGGAGTTTTTTTCTGAAAACGTCGCCCCGAGGTGATTTCTTACATGCGTCACTTTTCCTCTAGCTCCTCGTTCACGAAGAGCTTCAACTCTCTCATCAACTTTTCGAGCTTGCTATGTTTCCGACTCTCGCGCGAGGAGCGGTCCTCCTGGGCGACGCCGTCGCCACGGGCGGCCGCGGCCTCATCAGCGGGCCCTTGGGCTCCAGCAACCCGCCGCATCGCCCCAGCTGCGACGGCGGGAGCAGCAGGAGCGGAGGGAGCAGTGGCAGCGGCAGCGGCAGCGGCAGCAGCGGCAGCAGCTCGGCAGCGTCATCAGCCACGTCGTCGTCGAATTCCTCGACGACCACCTCGCTCCCCAACTCGTCGCTCTACGCCATCCGCACCTCCTCGCGCTTCAACTTCGCGAGGCCGTCATTTGAGGTGTCCCGCAGGCTCAGCGTCGAGGCGTCGGCGCAGTCGGCGAAGAAGTTTGTCCGGAGGGTAAGGAATTCGTTTCGATCTTCGCCCCCCCACCCCCCCTCCCCCCTCGACATGCGGGAGCGGCAAGAAATTTCTTCGACGTGGCGACATCAGCAGTCGAAAAAACCGGAAAAAGATATTGGGCGCCGCGGCGCCTCCTTTGCGGCTTCGCGAGCCACTCCACCAGCGGTGACGGCGATAGCGCGATGTCGTTTCGTTGCTCGAGGTGGTATGAAAGCGATTTGCGACTCCGCGAAACTCGGCGCGGGGGGGGGGGCCTCTCGATCTGGGATCGAGAGCCACGCCTTGCTGCCTCTGCAACTTTACCCTCTGGCAAAAACTGATCGTCTGTTCTCGGCTGTCCTTTTCGCAGCCGCGTCTCGTTGCTCTGCGCTCCCTTTCGCGCTCGATTTCCATCACCGGATTGGTCTCGAGTGCTTGCCGCACCGCTCGGACCTTTCAGAGTCACGAAAAACGCGCAAAAGGCGGTCGCATCCGAGGCGAGACGATTGAGCACGGCTACAACGCACGCCCGTTTTTCTCTCTCTCGACGGCTACCGCCCGTTTTCTCCCTCTCTCTCTCTCTCACCCTCTCTTTTCTCCCCTTCTTTCGCTCCACTCCAAACCACAACGACCTTTCAGCCGATCGACCTCGCCCCGCTCGAGGATGAGTTCGCGTCCGCCTCCCTGCACCAGCAGCATCCCGCGGCGGCGGAGGCCGCCTCCCCTCCCTCGGCCTCCCCCTCCTCGTCATCCCTGCCGGCCTTCCTGACCAACCTGCTCGACCCGTCGGCCTCGGTCGACCTGCCCCCCGGCCCGGCCGCGGCGGCGCTGCGCCTCGACAACCGCGAGCTCGACAAGCTCGTCGCGGCCCTGGGCCGGTCGCGGGCCACCTGGCGCCGCGCGCTGATGCTGCACGAGTGGCTCCTCGCCGCGGGCCACGCGCTCGACGGGCGGCTCGCGACGACGCTGCTGCGCGCGGCGTCGCAGCACGGCGCCGCCGTCACCGCCCTGGGGCTCTACGACTGGATGCGCGCCCCCTTGGCGGAAGGCGGCGCGGCGCTGCAGCCCACGGTCTTTACGTACACCGCCGCGATGCGCGCCGCGCTGGCCGGCGGGCTGCTCGACCGCGCGCTCCGCGTCTGGGACGACGCCGCCGCCGCCGGCTGCGCGCCCGACTGCCGCATGGCGACCGCGCTGGTCGAGGTCTCGGCGCGCCGCGGCGACACCGACCGCGCGCTCGCGGCCTACGCGGCCATGCGCGACGCGCCGCGCGGCTCGCGCCTGAGCCCCTCGGTCCACGCGTACACGGCCGCGATGCGCGCCGCGGCCGAGGGCGGGCGGCCCGCGGCGGCGCTCGCGGTCTGGGACGACCTCGAGGCCTCGAGGCCGGCGGTGCGGCCGACGGGCCACGCATTCGCCGCGGCCATCTCGGCCTGCGCCGGCGCGGGCGACTGGCGCAGGGCGGTGCGGCTGTTCGAGGCGATGCTGGCGCAGGGGATCAAGCCCGACGTCGTGTCGTGCACGGCGCTCGTCGCGGCGCTGGGGGGCGGCGGCCGCGCCGATGACGCCGCCGCGGCGGTCAGGTGGATGCTGGCCGCGGGCGTGCGCCCGAACGTGAGGACGTACACAGCCCTGCTGTCGGCGCAGGCTGGGGCGAGGCGGTGGGACCTGGCGCTGGACACGCTGGCGAGGATGAAGGGCTCGAACATCAGCGCGTCGTCTTCCGGCGGCGGGGGGCTCCTCGCCGCTGCCGCCGCCGCCACCGCGACCTCCTCTTCCTCCTCCTCTACTTCCGACGCGGCGGCAGCCGCGGCGGCCGCAGGGGCCACGGGCGTCGAGCCCAACGCCTACACCTACTCGGCGCTGATCAAGGCCGCCGGGGAGCAGGGCCAGTGGAGGCTCGCCGAGGCGATCTTCGGCGAGCTCGAGGCCGAGGCGCTCGCGGCCAGGGAGGCGCAGCGGGCGCAGCAGCGCGCCGTCGCTGCCGAGGTTGGCGGCCGCGAGGTTTTGTCGGCGACGGCGGCGAAGGACAAGAGGGCAGCTGCTGCTGCTGCCTCTCCTGCTGCTCGCTTCCGCAGCTCGATCGACGTCTCTCGCAGGGACTCGATCGACGTGCGCTCCTTCACCCTCGCGGCGCAGCTCGCCGAAGAGGTCTTGGACGGCTTCGCGAGCGAGGGAGAAGAGGAGGAGGAGGGTGGCTCGACGCCGCTGCGCTCGCCCGTGGCGCCGCTCTCCCCCTCGAGCAACAGCAGCAGCAGCAGTTCGACGACGCTCTCGCCCTCGTCATCTGCTGCGGCCCTCTCCCGCTACTCCTGGGCCGCTGCGGCCCCGGCATCGGCCGCGGCCGCTGCCGCGGACGCCTCCAACCCCTGGGGCGGCGTCCGCGACGACTCGTCGCCGCTCGCTTCCGCCGCAGCCGCTTGGTCGCCCGCCACTGCAGCAGCGCCCGCCGCCGCCTCTGCCAACCGCCCCCCGGCCCTGCTCAACGAGGTCGTCTGCGGCGCCCTCATGGCGGCGCACGAGCGCGCCGGCCGCGCCGACGACGCCGTGCGCGTGCTCTCCCGCGCCGCGGCGCTCGGAGTGCAGCCGAACGCGGTCATGTTCAACACCGCGCTCGCGGCGCTCGGGCGTCGAGGGCGCTTCGACGAGGCGCTGGCGCTGTTCGAGGCGCTTCCCTACTCGCCGCCGGACGCCGTCGCGCACGAGACGCTGGTTGCAGCCGCCGGCGTGGCCGGCAGGCCCGCCGACGCCGAGGCGGCGTTTGAGAGGCTGCTGGCTGCCGGGCACGCGCCGAGGGACTACGCGTTCTGCGGGCTGATCGCGGCGCACTCTGCCGCCGGGGACCTGAAGTCGGCGCTGGCCGTCAGGGAGCGATATGCCGCCGCCGCCGCGGAGGCCGCGGCCAAGGCCAGGAGGCAGCAGCAGCAAGCCGGCAGCGGAGGGGGGCTGCTGGGCGGCGTCCGCTCGGCACTCGGCATCGCCAAGCGCGGCCCGTCTCCGTCTCCGCCTCCCTCGCCCGCCTTCGCCGCCGTCGCCGGCGCCGCAGCGGGCGCGGCCGCCTCCGCCGCCGCCCTCGCCACTCCCGCCAAGCCCTCGGTGCACGTGTTCAACGCGCTGCTCGCGGCCTGCGAGCGCGCGAGGGCCTGGGACGAGGCCGTGGCGGTCGCCGAGGGCATGCGCCGCGACGGCGTCTCGCCCGACGCCGACACGGCGCGGCTGCTGCAGGCGGTAGGCCGCGGCGGCGTGGGCGCGGTCGAGGACGCGCAGCTGGCCGCCGCGGCGCTGTCCGCGGCGTTGGCTGCGGCGGGGAGCCTGCTGATGCGCACGGGCGTGTTTTGAAATTGAGTAAAGAAAAATTGAGGAAAACCCTTAGAAAACTGTCTTATTCTTGTAGGCCTAGAAACCAAAACCCATTCTTTTCGACATGCTAAAACCAGAAGACGTGTTCATGTTGTCGCTGTTGCACTGTTTCCATCTCTCTCCCCACGTCTCTCCAAGTCACCGCTGGAGTTTTCAGTTCACCTCTCTCTCTCTCTGAACAAAGCTGATTCTTTATAATGTCTGAGTTTTCGGAGGGGGGGGGGGGATGGGAAAAACAAAACTCTCTCTCTTTTCTCTCTCTTCATTTGCCACCCGCTGCCGCCGCCGCCTTTTCCGTCTCCTCCTGCTCCGCCGCCTTTTCGTCGAGCGCGCTCAGGATCGCGCACGCCCTCAGCATCTCGCTGTCTGCGCGCTCGCGGAGCAGGCTCAGCAGGCTGGTCGAAGACGGAGGGGGAGGCGGGAGGGCGGCGCTTCCTTCGAGGTCGGAGGCGGAGGTCGTTGTCGCCGTCGTCCGGAGCAGCAGCGACGGCGCGGCAAGCTGCTGCTGCTGCTTCGACCTCTTGCGCTGGTGCTGGCGCGCGCCTTCAGCGGCAGCAGCAGCAGCGGCGGCGGCGGCGACGGCAGCTTTGCTCTCTTCGTCGTCGAAGCAGGCCCCTCGCCGGGACTCGGGAGGGGCCACCGCGGCGAGCGCCTTTGCCAGCGTGAAGGGCGAGGGCGCGCGCAGAGCCGCCGGGGGCGCGTTTTCCTTGTTGTCAAAGTCTGGCAGAGGGGGCGGCGCGGCGGCAAAGGCGGCGTCGGCGGCCCGCTTGAGCTGCTGGTTTTGCTGCTGCTGCGGCTGCTGCTGCTGGTGCGAGAACGGGGCGGCGGCGGCAGCTGGCCGGGCCCCAAGCGGCGTCGGCGTCGCCGAGGGCCGGAACAGCGGCGGGTGCGAAGAGTGGGGCGGAGCAGAAGCGGCGGCGGCGGCGGCGGCAGCAGAGGCCCCCGGAGCAGAAGAGGCGGGAGGGGGCGAGGGCACGGGCGCGGTCGCCGCTGACCCCGCGGCCACGGACTCGAGGGCCTCGAGCAGCGCGATCGGCCGCGGGGGTGCCGATCCGAGCCTCTGCTGCTCCTGCAGTTGTCGCTGCAAGGAAGAGGTAACGGGGGGAACGGAAGCGGCGTTTGCGGCGGCGGCGGCGGCAGCGGCAGCGACGACCGCGGCCCTCGCCTTGGCGGCAGCTGCGGCGGCGGCGGCAGCCGAGGCCGTGACGCGCGCGGCCGAGGCGACCGCCGCTGCCCTCGCGGCAGCTGCAGCAGAAGCAGAGGCAGAGGGGGGTCGGCTCGACTCCCGCTGCCGCTGCTGCTGCTTCGGGGCCCCCTCCGCGGATGCGAGTGCGCCCCGGGCCTCCACGGCAACTGCGGGGTCCCTCGCGGGCGTCGTCGCTGCCGCTGCTGCTGGCGTCTTTGATACGGCGGCGGCGGCGGCCGGAGACGGCTGCGGCCTCCGGGCCTGCGTCCTCGCGGTCGCGGCAGCGGCCCCGCGCGAGGAGGGGGCCGAGGCGGGAGGGGGCTTCCTCGAGGACGACGGGGGCTGCTGCTTTGCCGTGAGCGGCGGGGGACCCGAGGAGGACGCAGCGGCGGCGGCAGAGGGCGTCGGGGCCGCGGAGGAAGAGGCGAGGACAGCGGACATCGTCGTCGTCGTCGTCGCCGGCGCGCCCGCCGTCGGGGGCTGAGGGCGCGGAGGGGCCCTGGCCGTCGCCGCCGCGGGCGTCGCCGCGGAGACTGGCCTCGATTCTGAGGGAGCGACAGCAGGGGCGGCCTCTCCTTCTTGCTTCCTGCACTTCTGCTGCTGCGGCGGAGGAGGATTGGACGAAGACCTCGAGCGCTGCTGCTGCTGCTGCTGCGCTCCTTCCGCTTCCGAGGAAGATGCGGCGGCGTCAGCGGCAGGGGCGGAGGGGCCGGAGGCGGAGGCGCGCCTCCTCTTCGTCTGCTGAGCAGCTGCCTTCTCTGCCGCCTCCTTCTCCTTTTTGTCCTCGGGAGCAGGGAGATGAGTCGAGTTCCGCCTGTTGTCCCGCCTCCGAGGAGCAGCAGCAGCGGCCGCGAGGGAGTCCGAGTCAGAAGGAGCAGCGGCAGCGGTGGGCAAGGCGGGCGGCGGCGGCGGCGGCGGCAGGGACGACGTCGAGTGCCTGCGCCCCAGCTTGTGGCCGCTCTGGCTCCGGGTCTCTTTCGAGGGCGAGGAGGGCTTGACCGCCGGAGCAGGGGGGGGGGGAGCGGAGGGAGCCTTTTTCGCCGTCGCCGTCGGCGCTGCAGAGGCCGGGCGGCGCTTCCTCGCCCCGCCCCCCGAAAGGGCGCTCGCGGCTGCTGCCGCCGTGGGAGGCGCCGGCGTCGCACTCGGCTGCCTTCCTTTCCCAGAAGAGGAAGAAGGCTGCTGAGCAGCAACGGAGGGCCTTTGCTGCTTCTGCTTCCGCTGGGGCGTCGCCGCCGGCGTCGCCGTCGCCGAAGCCGGCGCCGTCGTCTTCGCTACCGAGGGCGGCGTCTTCCCGCTGCCGCCGTTCTCCGCCGCGGCGGCGGCGGCGGCGACCGTGCCCCTCCTCGGGGCACGGTCCTTCCAGAAACAGTCCTGGAAGTCGCGCATGGCGGCCTCGCCTGTTTTATTTTTTTCGAGGTGGGGCGAGCGGGAGGGAAGCGAGTGGAGGAGAGGCGCTGTGAGCCAGAGACCACGGCGGCGGTCCTCTGTTTTTTTTTTTCGGTTTCGTTTCACCAGCCGCGACAGCTCTCTCCCTTCTTTCACGGGGGCTTCTCGCTCCCTTCTTCGAGCGGGAATGCGCCAGTTTGAGCTCCACGAAAAACTCTCATTTTTCTTCGTGACGCAAGGTCGCGAACTACTTATGGCTCTTGGACGGTCGGAGATCCAAACGAAGGACTCGAGTGTGACGGTTTGGGGGAGCGCGGAATGAAAGAAGAAGGAGGAAGAAGAATAAGCAGCGTCGCGATGTCGCGCACGGGAGAGGCGCTCGACGACATGTTGGGGCCCGCTTTTGCTCGCCTTTGAGGCATCTGTCACCACCGCTCTCTTTCTGAGAGAAGAGACGTGATCAGCGTGATGTCGCAGAGGGGCTCTAATTGCGATCAAATGGGCGCAAAAGGCCCGAAATCGCCCGCTGAAAATCGCCAAAAAAAATGATTCGTCTCTCTCGCGCGCTCCTCGCTCAAACTCTCTGCCCCACATTCAGTCCTTACCTGGCGGGTGCTTGTCGCAGAGCTTGTCCCACCTCCATGGCGCGAGGTTGCGGAGCTCTTTGAGCTGGCGGGGCTCGCTGCGGCGGGACAGGGCCGCGGCGGCTGCCGCGGAGGGAGCGGCGGGAGGAGGAGCGTCGCTCATCGTGCGAGCGAGCGAGAGAGAGAGAACGCGTCGCGTCTCTCTCCGGCTCTTTTCTTTTCGAGAGTGAGCAAGAGCGAAAGAGCGAAGCAAGAGAGGTCGCTGTCGCCCTTTCAAAAGTCACTATTTCCTCTCCCTCTCTTCCTCCTTCTTTCTCCGTCCAATCCCCCTGATCTTTCTCCAGTAGCAAGCCATGACCTCCGTCGCCATGCGCACGCGCGTCTCCGCGGTCACCTCGACGGCTCGGTGAGCGTAGGAGACCTGAGAAGACCTGAGAAACAGAGAGAAGAAAGAGAGTTTGCAGTCTTCAAAAGCAACTCGACCCTTTTCTCTTTCACTGTCTCATCCTGTCTCCTCTTGTCCTCGTCCCTCCATTCCTCCAATAGGGTTTCCCGTTCCCGGTGCGTGGCCGTCAAGGCCGCGGCTGTCCCCCAGGTGCGTTGGCGGTATCGAATGCGCCGAATAACAGAAGCGAACAGGTCCAAGTTTGCAAAAAAACACGCGTGGCGAAGAAGAAGAGGCCGAGATCATCGACAAGCACCACCTGCTTTCCTTCTTCCTCTCCCTCTCTTTTCGACACCCTGCGCGGACCGGATTGCAATCCCACCATCCCCTTTCGGGTCTGTCGGACTTTCTCTCCAAGCTCACGCATCAAAATCACACGAAAAATGACCTTTCTAAAACCGAAAACACACGCAGTCCGAGAAGACGACTCGTCGCTCATCGCTCGCCGCTGGCGCCGCCATCGTCTCTGCTCTCGCCGCGGCGCTCCTGCCCGCCTCCCCTGCCCAGGCCTTTCTCGGCTTCGGGGGAGCGTCCAAGGATGAGGAGTACTCCACGGACACGGTGAGAATTTAAGCCGCAGAGGCGGGTGGGGGGGGGAGAGAGGGAGAGAGAGGGGGAGGGAGGGAGGGAGGGAGAGAGAGAGAGAGAGAGAGAAAGCGGACAAGGGGATCTCGCTTTCGCTCGCATCCGTACCTCCTCCACCTCTTCTTCCTTCTCTCACCCTTTCTCAAAAAAAAAAAAAAAAACTGCCAACCCCACCTTCCAGGCCGGCGTCATCGCCACCGTCCGCACCGCCGTCACCCTCGGCCGCGACGACCCCGGGCGCGAGGCCGCCGTCGCGGCGGTCCGCACGGCGACCAACTCGTGGGTCGCCAAGTACCGCCGCGATAACCAGTTCAGCGGCAAGCCGTCGTACGGGTGAGTTGTTGTTTTTCTCCTCCCCTCTCTCTTTTTCCTCCTGGGACCTTTTCTTCCCCCTCTGCTCCGCTTCGGGGGGCTCTTGTTTGGGCTTTTATATTCCTTGCGCGAGGAAGCGGAGGGTGCTGCTGATGTACTAAAACCCCACTGGACAATGCTGACGAAATGGATAAAATCAATCAAAAAAACTTAACCTCTTTTTTGCAGAAACACCTACTCGGCGCTCAACGCCGTCGCGGGCCACTACAACTCCTTCGGGGCCGACACCCCCTTACCAAAGAAGAGGTTTGACCGCGTGGTGAAGGAGCTCGACGACGCCGACAAGCTGCTGGCTCGCGGGCGCTGAGGCTTGTTGGTGGGAGGTCAGGGGAGTGCTGGTGACGATGATTTATTCGTGATTCTTAAAGAAACAAAAAAAACAAGAGAGAGAGAGAGAGAGAGAGAGAGAGTAAGATCAAGTCCCTGTTTTCCCCGTTTTTTATTTCCGATTTCTTTGTTAATGGCGAGCATACAACACGCAGAGAGAAAGAGAGAGAGATACGAGCGATAGCTACGAAAAGAATTCGTTTTTCCGTTTTTGTTACAACGCTGGGAAGACTTGTTCCCTCTCTCTCCCTACTCGTCTCCTCCGTCGCTCGAGGAAGGAGGATAAACGTCGACCCTGGGCTGCGAGTAGCGCTCCCGCAGCGCCTTGGTCGGGATCATGTCCCCTCGCTCGTCCGCCCCGAGGAACAGCAGATACGAATACGGGTGGAGCAGCTCCCGCTCGTCCGCGCCCAACGAGGCGAACAGCGGCAACGGCGTGTCGCTGTGATCCCTCTTTTCTCCGCTTTCTTCTCCTCCGTCGAGCCTGCCCCAGGTCGACCAGCACTCGGGGTCCTCCGGCCACGCCAGCCTGCTCTGCGGCACGTAGGCCAGCGGCGGCGAGTCCTCGGGCCCTCTCCAGTCGCGGGCGTCGACTAGGACGTGGTAGAACGGCTGGAACGGATCGGCAGAGGTCTCTGCTCCTCCGCTGCCGATCCGGGCCCCCCGCTGCCACTCGGGCGTCTCGAGGCAGCACGCGTCCCACCCGGCCACGGCGCCGCGGTACCCGAGCTCCGAGTGGAGGACGCGGGCCCCCAGGCGCAGCCTCGGGGGAGCGCCGGAGCGCTCGGCCCTGAGCGCGGCGGCGCCCGCGGCGGTGGCCAGCCTCTCCTCGACGCCCTTGATCCGGTCCCGGAGCTTGGAGGCGGAGGCGTAGCTGCGGTGGTTGAGTGCGTTGGAGGGTTTTTGTTCGAGTGGCACCTGGGGGTGAGTGGCGAGGGAGAGAGAGAGAAAGAGAAAGAGAAAGAGAAAGAGAAAGAGAAAGAGAAAGAGAAAGAGAAAGAGAAAGAGAAAAAATGATCAAGAGAAAACAAAAAACGTACTCTTCCGTCTCGATGGCAGCCGCGAGCTCGGAGCGCAGCCTCACCCCTTCGAGGGCCGCGTCGATCTGATCCGAGGAAGACGAAGCAGAAGGAGAAGAAAAAGAAGAGGAAGAAGAAGAGGAAGAAGCGGCGCCTCCCCCTCTCGTCGGCAGCAGGTCCCTCGCGGCGCGCAGCGCCTCGAGGGCCTGGTCGATCTGCCCCCTCCGCTCGCGGACCGCCGCTGCGAGCTCGTACTCCTCCTTTGTGAGGGCGCGGTTGAGCTGCACGTCGCAGTCGACGGCCAGCAGGAAGAGCACGAGGTCCTCGTAGCAGTAGCGCGAGGCCTCGGCTGCCTGGGTGAGGCGGCGAGGGGGTTGCGGCGAGGAAGAAGAAGAGGCTGTGGCGGCGGCAGAGGCGGCGGCGACGACGATCGCGCTGTTCGCCCTGGCGCCCCTTCGTGACCGAATCCCTCGCGCATTTGCGGTCACGCGGGTAGGAAACAACCGAAGTTCTGCTCCAGGAGGCGCGGCGAGCGCTTGAAGTCTCCCGGAGCGCAGGGAGAGAGGGGCCGCGGAGAGAGGAGCCGCATTGATGGGCTTTGCCGACGACGACGTGGAAGAACCAGAGGTTGACGACCTCTGGTTCCTCCTCGTGGCTTGCTGCTTGCGCCTCAAGGAGATCCCGGTGGAACGGCTGTGACCACTGGAGAGCATGGCCATGTTTTTTTTCTGGCTCTTTGGATGCTCCTCAATTCGGGGGTCAGCGACGAAAAAGGAAGAAGCAAAAGTGAAAACAAGAGACTTAAAAAAAAAAGTTGTCACTCCTCTCGCCGGCTGTTTGAGCGTGTTGAGTGCGCTTCCTTTTGGGAAGCTCGCGCTCTCTTTTTTTGCTCGAAAAGCTTGTCTCGACACGAGCTTCACGATCTGCTCTCTGCAGCCGAGGGGGAATCACAGCCAGTCTGAGGATGCCGCCCGAGCCGGCGCCAACCCGACGAAGAAGGTGTCGATGGCTTCCTCTCAACCCAAAACGGCATGCGTCGTCGTCGAGCTCTTGTTGCTTGCTCGTTCTTTCGCTCCTGCTCGCGTCTTGCACGCTCTCCCTGCAGCAGTCTGACCTTGCAGCGTCTGCGCATGCTCCTCCGACGCTCGCGGGCAAGGTGGCGGAACTGGTAAGCGAGGAGAGAAAGGGAAGAGGAGAAGAGAAAGGAGAACAAAATTATTCGAAGCAAGTCGATGGGCGCGCCGTCGCCGCTCAGGCGCGCCCTTTTCCCCTCTCAACACCCCAACGACTGCCAAAAAACAACACAGGCCGGCGGCGACGCCCACAGGCCGCCGGGCGCGGAGCACCAGAGGCATCAGCAGCCGCAGAAGGCGACCATCTACTCGGACCGAACCACAAGTGACGACGACAACGACGACGCGGCCTCCTCCTTCTCGCCGCCGCCTCCGCTGCTTCCGCCGCCGCCCTCCTCCACAACAACGCGCCGCCCTCCTCCGTCGCTCTTCACCGTCTTCTTCCTGAGCGCGGCGATGGCCGCCTGCTCCGGCCTCGGGGCTCTGCCCTACCTTTTTTTCGCCAAGCCCCTGCCCGACAAGTTCAGGGGCTTCGCCGCGGCGGCGGCGTGCGGCGTCATGCTCGCCGTCTCGTTCGACCTCATCCACGAGGGCGAGAAGGCCGGGCGGAGTCGCGGCGGGAACGACAACGAAGCCTCGACGAGCGGCTGGTTCCCGACGACGGCCGGGGTGGTCTTCGGTGCCCTATTCATTCGGGCCGCGCAGGGGTGGCTGGCCGAGCATGAGACAGTGAAGTGGGCGAGCTTGGGCGGGAGGAGGAGGTCTTCGGGGACCGGTGAGAGTTTTGCTTTCTCTCCTTCGAGGCCGGAAAAGAGGTCCAAAAAGAGAGCGGGGGGGGGGGCATCGCTTTGCTCAACTCGCTCTCCCTTTCCCTCTCTCTCTCTCTCCCTCTCTCTTTCTCCAACTTGACATCGCTCTTCAACCAGGGGAATTCAACATCGGGAACGGAGGCAGCAGCAGCGACAGCGGGAGGCGAGCGAGAGGCCTCGGCGGAGGCCTCGCTCCGAGCTCCGACCCTCTCTCTTCCTCCAACGACCGTCCTCGCCCCCCTTTGTCTTCTTCCTCCTCGCAAAGGGACCAGCGCAAGAACTTCCTGTTCGTCGCCGTCATGGCAGCGCACGCCCTGGGTGAGGGCTCCGGCGTCGGCGTCTCGTTCGCCGGCGAGAGGGGCTGGTCTCGCGGCGTGCTGACGACGCTGGCCATCGCGCTGCACAACGTCCCCGAAGGGCTCGCGACGGCCACGGCGCTGGCCTCGCGCGGCGTCAGGCCCAGAGACGCCCTCTATTGGACGCTCGTCACGGCGGCGCCGCAGCCGCTGGTGGCCGTGCCTGCCTTCGTCTTCGTCGACGCATTCCGCGGCTCGGCCGTGCTGCCGGGGGCCCTGGGCTTTGCCGCCGGCTGCATGGTCTGGCTCGTCGCAGGGGAGCTGCTGCCCGACGCGCTCGACTCGGGCGCCGCTCCGGAGTCGGTGGCCACGGTGACGGTGCTGAGCGCCGCCGGGCTCGAGGCGCTGAGGATGTGGATGGCGCTGTGGGAGAGGGAGGACGGGAGCCTCGCGCCGCCGATGTCGATGTCGATGAAGAGAGGAGGGAAGACGGTTTCTTCTTCCTCCTCCTCTTTGCTCGTTCCGAGGTCGCCGTTCTCGGCCTCTTCGTCGTCGGTGCCTTCTCCTCCCACTTCCTCGCTCACCTTCTCGGCGGCCCTCGCTGCCGTGGCCGCGGCAGCCGCGGCGGGGGCGGGCGCCGGCGCCGGCGTCGCCGACGCGACACCGGCCGGCGCGGCGACCCTGGGGCTCGCCTCGGGGGCGCTGGCCTGGGCCTCCTCGGCGACGCTGCTCGGCCTGGTCGGCGGCGGCGGCGGCGGCGGCGCCGCTCGCGCCTCCTCCACTCCCTTTTCCGTGCTCGTCGCCGCGGCGCTGGGCGCGGCGCTCGTCGCCGCGGCAACCTCTGCCGAGGTCGGCGGGCCCGCCGCGGCGCGGGCCGTCTCCGCGTTCCAGGAGAGCGCGCGCCTGCGCCGCAGGGCCCGGAACAGCTTCGGCGCCGACGGCTTCGCGTCGCACCTGGCCGCCCCCGTGGCGTCTGCCTCGGCCTTCGCGAGCGCCTCGAGCGCCGACGGCGGGAGCAGCTTCTTGCCCACGAAAGCGGCGGCGCAGGGTGCTGGGGACAACGGAGGAGGAGGAGGAGACTCCTCGTCCTTCTTCAAGCGCGGTGGAGCTCCACCTCCGGCTGCCGTCGCGGCAGCGGCAGGGTGCCTCTGCCTGGCGATGCACGAGGCCGCCGCCTCCTGGTCTGGGAGGGGAGGAGGTAGCGGAGCCGGCGGCGGCCTCGGAGCGGCCGTCGCCCTGTCGGCGGCGCGGGCGGCGTTTGTCGGCGGCGCGGCGGCGACGATGTCTTCCCTCGTCTCGGGCAGGGACAAGAGCTCGAGGTCGTGGGCTGCGGCAGTCTTGGCTTCCGTGGGCCCGCTCGTGGGGCTCGCTTCGGCTGTGCTGAGAGGAGGAGGAGGCGGAGGCCGAGGAGGGGAAACAACAGCAGCGGCGGCGTCGACTCTCCCGCTGGCATTTTCCGCTGGCGCCCTGCTCTCCTCGGCGCTCTTGCTGCTCTTCCCCGTCGCGAGTTCTGCTTCGGGCACGCGGGTGGCGAGGAGGACGGCGACGTTTGGCGTGTTTGCTGGCGTGGCGGGGTCGGTTGGCATGGTGGTCGTGGGGGCGCTTGTCGGAGGAGGTGGAGGTTGAGACAGGCGAGAGAGAGTCGGAAAAAAAAACTTGAACAAAAAAACTTGAACAAAAACACTATTCGGTTTTCCTTGCTTTCGACTTGCTCGCTCGTGCTCCACCAGGCGTGAGCTTTATTTTTCCCTCTTCGCGTGCTAGCGCATCGCACGCACGCTGCAAGCACGCACCTCTGAATCGGAAGACGCCAGCAAGCTAGCCCTGTCTCTCTCGTAAACAATGCTCCGCTTTACTAGCGCCGCCGTGACGGCCAGGCGACTGCCCTGCATCGCGGGCCGCGCTTCCATCTCTTCTCTCCCCGTTTCTCTCCCTCCAGCAACGTCTCTCCGATGTCGGCGGAGCGATCCCCCCTCGCTCCGCGCGTTCGCGTCGTCGTCGGACGCGAATGAAAGCTCCAACGGAGGCGCCGAAAGTCCAGCGTCATCGTCGTCCGAGCAACCATTGACGCCTAGCCTCAGCCGCGAGTCCCGCCAGTCCGAGACACAGGCAATCAATTTGCGCGCGATAAAGCAATCAGACCAGATCGGTGCCGCGGCAGTGCAGCTGAAAAGGAGACTCGGAGGTAAGGGAAAGGTGGAGTTTTGAGGGGGAAGGTTGGGAACTTTCTCGGCTTTCTCTTGCTGGCTCGTTCTCTCTCAACCTCTTTCGCAGGGGAAAAAACAAACTCAACGACGACAGAGAAACCCTCGTCCACTCCAGACGCCGCCCTCGCTGCCGCACGCAAGCTCGTCCTCGGAGGAAACGACTCCGAGGAGAAATGGCGCGAGCTCGACGAGAAATTCAACGAGTACCCCGACCTGCGCACCTTTAAGGGCATCGGGGAGGCCGGCGCCGACCCGGGCCTGTTCACGCGCGCTGTCATCGCCGCGGTCGAGTCCGTGGTGGGACCCGTGGACGAGGCCAAACAGGTCAGCGTGCGCGACTCCTCGGGGGGCAAGTACGTGAGCGTCACCGTGGGTCCCGTGACTGTGAACTCAGGGGACGAGGTCGTCCAGATCTACGCGGCGATGAGAGAGACGGCCGGCAACATGCTCAAGTTTTACCTTTGAGTGCTGCTGCTCTTTTTTTTTTCCTTATTGTTTTTCACTTGTGTGTAGATACTGAACTGCTCTCCCTATTCCAACAATTACAAAGCACTCGAAAACGTTTTTTTCTCTCATTCTAAAGCGACGGCTTTCACGCGCGCGACGGTGTAGACGGTCACGGGCTTGCAAGGCGGAGCAGAAGAAGAAGACGTCGAGGCCGCCTTTGCCGCAGAGCTCGTCGCTGCGCTGCCGACGCTGCTCCCGCTGCTCCCTCCGGCGCTGCTCTCGCACCCGGTCACCTGCCCGGCGAACCACCACCCGCCCTCGGCGTCCGTGGTCGCGCCGCTGTACCTGGGCATCGGGAGGGGAGGCTGCTTCTGCTGCTGAGCCTTCGGGAGGGCGGTCGTGAGGCGCTGCAACGGCGACGCGCCCGGGGCGGGCGCTGCCCTGGGGTCTCCAGGCGCCGCCGGGACGGAAGCAAACGACGACACCGACGGAAACGTCACGCTGGGAGCGACGAAGGTGCTCAGCGGGCTCACTCCTTTCGAAAGCAGCCTGACGCTCGAGACGCCCGCCGCGGGCGTGAACGTCGCGTAAGCCAGCGAGGGAGGCAAGTCTGCGGCGACGGTGACGAACGAGACGCCGACGAGCGTCCCATTCCCCCTGGCGAACGCGGCCGCGGGCGCGACGATCGACGCGCTCGGCAGGGCGAGCAAGGCGGCGGTCGAAACAACGAGCGAGGGCTTGGCGCGCTGCTGCTGGCCGTCGTTTTCGCTCGCGGGGATCGAGGCCTGATCCACGGAGTTGGGAGCGATCTCAAAGGCGAGCAGTGAAGCCCCCAAAACGGGAGGGGTCTCGGTCGTTGTCTTCTTTTCGCCGGCGGTCTCGCCCTCGCTCTCGCCGCCGCTGCCAACCCTGACGGGCGTCGAGAGTGCGACCCACAGCTTCCTCGAACCCGTGGTGGCCCCGTTGGCCAGGGTCACGCTCCCGACCCTACGAGTGGAGGAGACGTCGGCGGCGCCTCCAAGGGTGCGCGGAGCCCGGGCGACAGCAGCGGCAGAGGTGGTGGAGGAAGAAGAAGAAACTTTGGAGGCGTCTCTGTCAGTGTTCTTCTGTGTCTCTTTCTTCGCTTCACCTCCTCCTCCTCCACCTCCTCCGAAAAAGGCGGCCACGGGAGCAGCAGACTTGGTCACGTACGTCGTCTCCGTTGAGGCCAAAGGGCTCCCGTCCTTGCATCCGTCGACGAGCGTCCCCGTGCCAGTGACAGACCACGCGGCGATAAAGGTCCCCTTCGAGGCGTCTCCGTCGTCGACGACGAGCGGAGACGCGGCGGCGCTCTTGGCAGCAGCGCTGCTGCCCGCGCCTCCCGAAACGGCTACCAGGTACTGCGTCCCTCCGGCCCTGCTGTCGTGCTTGGCCCTGGGAGAAGTCGTCGCGGGCGTCAGGGCACGAGTCCAGGAAGGGAAGTTGGACAGAGCCACCGTTGTGGGCCTCTTGTTGGCCGCGCCAGTGCGGAGCTGGGCGCGGGAGAGGCCGAGCGCCGACGCGCCCGCGCGAGACGCCGCAGCGGCGTTGCCGTTGGTGCCGTCTTCGGGAGAGGTTGGCGACGACGACGGCGGCGACGACGACGTGAACAGGTCAAAGGTCGCCCACAGGGCGTGCGCGTCGATTCCCAGGGCAAGGTCTTTGGCGACGCACCCCGCGGGGGCGCAGCGGCCGAGCCCAGGGAGAGACTGCGGGGCGGGAGGCGTGGGGGTCATCATCGTCCCTGACGTCGACGTCCCGTTGCCCTGACCGACGAGGCCGTCAGCGTTCACCAGAAAGGGCCCCGCCCAGGTCTTGGTCGGGTCTCCCTCTGCAGTCACGGCGACGATGAGCTGCGAAGAAGAAGAAGAAGAAGAAGACGAGGAGGAGGAGGACGAGGCATCTTCGGCAGAGCTGGGCGGCGCCGGAGTGTAGAGCGCCGCGAGGTAAAACTGGCGCTCGGCCTCGGGCGTCGACGACGACGCGTCGTAAACACACCTCGCCGAGGACCAGCTTCCCGTAGGGAGCACCTTGTTGTCCTTTGATGACGACGACGACGTAGAAGAAGAAGAAGATGGCTTCTCCACGCCCCTGAAAAAGGCAGACAGGGGCGTGGGCCCGGCCTTGCGGATCCCTTCGGCAGTGAAGACCGAAACGGCGCCACCGGCTGCGACGAGCGCGAGCCCTCGGCCCGCACAGACGGCGACGCCGCTGTCCCCGGAGCCTCCACCGACGAGGTATCCCGGAGAAGAAGCGTCGAAGGACGCCGTGATGGTGTTGTCGTTGGGTTTGTCCGCGGCCCACGCCGTGCCGGCCTCGGAGGACGGGATGGAGAGCTGCAGTCCGGGCGTCGAGGCGAGCGGGTCAAAGGGAGTGGCAGGTTCCACGGCTGGCGTCGCCTTCGCTGGTGCTGCATCAGCTGCTGCAGTCGCAGCAGCCGCCTCTGCCTCGAGCTTCTTGGGCGACGTCAGCACGGTCTTGCCCTCGGCGTCGCCCGGGCGGACGTAGTCGAGCCCGACGTCGGCGTCGGCGGCGGCCTGGGGCTCCCTCGCGTTCGTGTCCCCCGATCGGACCTCGTAGAGCGGGGCGGCGTCCCCGTTGCCTCGCGACACGAGGGCAGAGTTGACCCGGGCCTGGAGTAGAGGTTTGGCGTTGGCAGTGGAAGCAGAAGCAAAAGAAGAAGGAGCTGAAGCAGCAGCAGCAGAAGCAGAAGCACCAGAAGCAGAAGCAGCAGCAGCAACGGCGGTGACCTCAGCCGCACTGACATCGGGCGACCCGGGAGGCCTGAGCGCGAAGCCGTTGCGGGCTCCGCTCGCCTCCGCGGTGGCAGCATCAGCGGAAGCAGCAGCAGGCGCAATGACCCCTTCGTCGATCTTTGGGTCGTCGACGCGGAGCTCTTCGGCTGCTTTTTTGGTGGCCGGAGCGAGGAGACGACGGCCAGCTTTAGGGACGGCGGCGGGGGCCGGAGCTTTAGCAGCAGCAGCAGCAGCAGCGGGTGCCGGACCAGGAGCAGAGACGGCGACGTCGGGCTTCGAGCCAGTGGCCCAGGCCTTGGACGCCGGCGCGGCGGCAGGCTCGGCAGGCTGGTAGAGAAGGAGAGGGCAAAGAGAGTCGAAGAAGAAGAAGAAGAAGAAGAGGGAGGAAGGTTGAGAAAATGAAAAAAAGAAAAACGGAAAACCGCAGCTGCTGCTGCGCCTGCTGCGCGCCGCAAAAAAGAGCCGCGGATTCCGCGGCGCTTCCCGTCAATCAAATAGGCTCAGTCGATCACTCACGTCATGCACGATAGTAGCCGGGATCGTCAGCGTTCCGGTGGGCCACCCGGAAGCCCTGAAGACCGTAACCTGGACGCCAGAGGGAGGCGAGATTGGAGCATTTGCTGCTGCTGCTTTTTTGGTTTCGCCGGCGGCAGCATTGGAAAGGGCGACGGAGACAGAAGAAGCTGCTTCGGCAGGGACCGTGGGGGCGACTTCAGCTCCAGCGACTGCAGTGACAGCGACACACAAAGCCAGCAGAGCAGTTGCGAGGGAGAAGAAAGCGCGTCCACGCGCCATGGCGACGAGCGGAAGCGGAGAAAGATGGGCTGCGAGAGAAGGAGCGCGTCGATAGCGACGCCCAAACGTTTTTTTTCGAAAAATGGTCTTCTTTTGTCGATCTCTTTTTTTCTTTCTCAAGGCTTCGCTCTCTCTCTTTTCTTCTCTTCACACGCTGGAACCATAAAAAACTAGAGGGAAAAAACAAAACGCGCTTCTTCTCTCGCCTTTTCTATCCGCAGTAATTTTATCTCTCTCTCTCTCTCTAACTCGCAGAAAATGGGCCTTGTAAAGAAAAAGCTGAAAAGAACTCAAGAAAGCATCATCAAACCCAAAATCATCTCTCTCTCTCTTCTACTTGCCTCCTCCCGAAGACGCCAACCAGCGCTTCTCGGCCTCCGCCGCCCCCGCCTTTTCGCCAGCGACCATCACGAAGCTGAACTCGTACTTGCCAGGGTGGCACGCAAACTCCTCCCAGACAGAGGGAGACCAGCTGTCGTCGCCGCCGACGCCCATAAACGCGCCGTCGAGGTGGAGGTGGACGACGTTGGAGTCTGCGGGCACGTACGATTTCACCTCGTGGTCGTGCGAGGCCGCGGCATAGGCCGCCAGGGGGTAGCGGGAGACGTTGACCTGGAGCGGGGAGCCCAGCGTCGAGATGGCCAAGGACGAAGAAGAAGCAGAAGAAGCAGAAGAGTCGGAAGAAACGATTGCGAGCCAGCGCACGTCGGCCCTGCCGCCACTCTCCCCCGGGTACATGTAAGGGACGTGGAGCTCTTCCACGGACGCAAACGCGTGCCTCCCTACCAGAGCACCGTCCTTGCGGTCCGGGTAGGCCTCGTGCGGGCCCCTCCCGTAGAACTCGACAGCAGGGCGAGAGGAAGCCGAAGGAGCGGCGGCGGTCGCGGCGAGGTGGACGCCGACGCGCGGAAGCGACTTGAATCCCCAGGGGATCGGGGCGGGCATGGCGTCGCTAGCATCGATGCTCCAGTACGTCGTCAGGCTGCCGTCGGCGGCTACCGAGTACTTGGCAGAGACGTGGATGGTGCCGTTGGTCCGCGCGGGGGCGTCGGGGTCGACGGGACCGTTGTCGGCCGGGACGACGGGCTCGGCCATAAAGTGGGAGCCACCGACCTCGGTGACTCCCACGAGCGCGACCGAGTGCTCCTTGACCTCTTCTCCGATCGGGCGCATGTCGAACGTGGCCGTGACCTGCCGTTTGAAGGAGTGCAAGAGGAAGGAAATGAGCGGGAAAGGCCTCAAAAGAGCGTAAAAAGATGTTTTTCATTGATCGCTCCACCGTGCGCTCGTGTCTTCAAGCACATCTTGCGCTCCGAAGATGCCGTTCTGTCTTGTCAATCGAAAGAAGAAAAGATTAGAGCGGAACGAGGAAAAAGGGGGCTCAAATCGGCGAAAAACAGCGGGAAAAGCCCACATTTTTTTGCGCGAAAACGCACCTCGACGCAACCTTCCGAGGCCGCTTTCGACGCCAACTCGACCGTTTCAGGCACCACAGCCATGCGGTCGAGGCCTGCCTCCTTCCACCTGTTCGATTGAGGGGGATAAAAGGCGATTTGGAGGTGTTTGAGGTTGGTGAGTGTAAGAGGAGGAGGAGGGTTTTTTGTTTGCTCGAGCAAAAACCCCACCGTCGTCGTCGACTGGCAGGGGGCCCCTGCGCAAGACACTGCTACCGGGTCCCCGAAAATTCGAGCCCATTTTTTTGCTCCCAAACCCGCACCTGTTGGCGTGGCTGTTGCCCCCGGACCCTCCGCGGTCGTTGTCGGTGGGAGCGCGGTAGAAGCAGGGCACGATGGGCTCGGCCAAGATTTCAGTACCAGCGACGGCCCAGCGCGTGACGACGCCGGTCGCGGACGAAACCTGTTGTTGTGAGTGAGTAGGGCGAGAGTTCGAGTCGTCAGAATGGCATTCCAGCCAGTCCTTACGAAGCAGCACACAGACAACTATCAATTAGAGCGAAGAAGAGCGGAAACGAGGACGCGGAAGATGGAGAAAGGAGTACGCAAAGAGCACCGATTTGATGACCTCCTCGCCCTCAAGGCGACAAAAACGGACCTCGATCTCAACACCAGCGCCCTTGATGGTAATCCCGCCCGGAAAATTCGAGGCCTCCAAACCTCCTGCAGCGGCCAAAGGAACGCCCGGAGAGGTGCTCGGAGCATCCTGGACGGGGAGAGGAAGCTGGACGTGCGCGACGGGGAAGCCCTGTTGGTAGGGAGAGTCGGTCGACACAGAGGAGGGAGAGGAGAGGGTGAAGCGCGGCAGCGTCTTTTGCTGCGAAAAAAATCCGCAAGCGCCGCATTCGAAGCATTGGCGCTCCGGCTTTCGTCGCACGACTTCGCTTGACTACCCGGATGTTCCGCACCTTGTCACACCACGGCAACACGCGGTCAACGCACGCGCGGACTTCGAGCAAAAGCTCGGGTTGGCGCGCCGAGTGCGTTGCCTCGACGACTTTTTTGGTCGCTTCCGCAACGACCGACGCGGCGAAGCCCAGTTTGACGACGGAGGAGGCCTGTTTGTGACGTTTGCGGAGTGTTTCAATGGTGTAAAGAACGCGTGCGACGATCGGAAGGCACTCGGACAACTGAAAAACAATGCAATCAAACGCACCTCGGGCGAAATAGGCGCAACTGCCACGGGCACCCACCCTCCTGCTCCGCAACCTTTCATTTCGAGTGGTGCGCCGTTGAGGACGACGCGTGACGCAAAGGAAAGGTCAGAGGTGGACTTGAAGACGTTGGAGTTGTCGATTTTGATGGCGAGCTGGCCGTCGACCTCGCCCGAGTTCGCGATCTCGAGCGGTGCCTGCGGAGAATTGGGTTGTATGCGTCGCAGGGATGTGAGGAACACGTAGGAATGCGTCGCATCGCGAACACCGCACCGCAAGACACTGAAACCAAACTTACCATCGCGGCCTTCGCCTCCCAGCATCCCGGGTGCGGGGTCCTATCGGGCCAGACCATGCCGTTGATGCAGAACTGGCCGTCATGCGGGGCATCCCCAAAGTCCCCTCCGTAGGCCCAGGCCTCGACGAGGCCTCCGTCGGCCGTGGGGAACTTGTGCACGAGGCCCTGGTCGACCCAGTCCCAGATGAAGCCGCCCTGTGTGTGCATTTGGTCCGCGCGTTGCGGCGATGGAAGTGAAAGTGAGCAAAGAGTGCGATCGTGCTTCTTTGCAAGGGAAAACTGCGGCGATAACAGGTTTGCGCAGCAAGTGCGTATTTGACCAACTGCCCCCAGAATGCGCTTTCACGGCCCTACCTGCAGCGCTGGGTACTTTTTGAACGCGTCCCAGTACTTGGTGTAGTTGCCGTTGGAGTTTCCCATGGCGTGCGTGTACTCGCAGAGGATGACAGGCCTGGTTTCGTCGCTCTCCTCTGCAATGCGGATAATCTGATCGACGCGCGCGTACATTGGACAGATGATGTCTGTCGCACGCGTGCGGCTGCCTCCGCCTTCGTACTGGATAGGCCTCGAATCGTCGCGCTCGCGGATAAAGCCAGCCATGGCGAGGTGCGCTGAAGTATTTCGTTTTTTATTTTTTGGTTTTTCGTTTTTTATTTTTTTTTGAGAAAGTTCGAGTGAGAGAGAGACAAGTTCGACGAGTTTCCCTTCTTCTTCCGATTTCCCCAACCTCCCCCTTCCGCTCTCTCCTTGCCCCGCGACCCCCTCCGACACACTCACCTGGCCCGTAGCCGGCCTCGTTGCCCAGAGACCACACGATTACCGCAGGCGAGTTTTTGTCTCGCTCAACCATCCTCGCGCCGCGCTCGACGACGGCGTTGAGCCACTGCGGGTTTGAGGCAGGCACAACGGGGTTGTTGCGCAGCCCCGGGTCGAAGCCGTGCGTCTCGAGGTTGGCCTCGTCAACCAGGTAGAGCCCGTAGCGGGAGCAGAGGTCGTACCTGGAGAGGAGGGAAGCGGAAGGAGAAGGGAAAGGGTGAGCTGGTCGCCGTCGTCGTCGTCAAGCGTCTCGCCTCCTCACTCACTCGCTACCCCTGTCACAGCCCTCCCCCCAAAACTCGATGTTCCGCTCCGTCTCAGGCCCTGCCCCCTCCAGATTCGGGCTCAGCGCGTCCTCCTCGAGCACCCAGAACAAACAAAAGGCCAATCTGAGACTTCGAAAAAACAGGTCTCCGAGAGCAACTTGCCGTCGCCGAGGCAGCAGAGGCCCCGTGAGGGACAGGCTGAGGCCTCTTGCCTGCAGGCTCTCGAAAAGCGCCAAAAACCCCAAAAATGCCTCTTTTTCCCTCACCGCTACGCGCAAACGATAACTCTAGTAATAAAGAACACTTTCATGCAGCAAGGGAAGCAAGAAACTGAGCGGAAGACGGTTAAAAGAGCCCGCAGAGTCGCGAAAAACGTGTTTTCGGGCATTTTTTGGGCAAATTTCGAATTTTTTTGGCTTTTTCGGCCCTTTCCGCTGAGTTTCGCGCTTGCATTCGGCCCGCGAACGATGACCATGAACGCAAAGCATCGGATGCAATTTAAATTGCGCAAAAGAGAAGGCGTCCGCGCTCGCGAATCATGTGCTGATGAGCAAGAGAGGCGGCAGCCTCTCTTTCTGCTCACGCTGCTTCCCCACACGCAAGCTTCCCGCTCCCTCTCTCTCTTCCACTCCCTCTCTCTCTTCCTCACTCCCCCCCCAAATCAAACCCAACGATCCCCCCTTCTCTCTCCACTATCATAGACTCACCACTGCACGACGTTCGGGTAGTGCGAGCACCGGACGGCATTGAAGTTGAACTTCTTCAGCAGCAAGACGTCCTTGAGCATCCCCTCCTCGGTGCAGGCCTTCCCGCGGCGCTCGTCGTGCTCGTGGCGGTTGGCGCCCTTGATCATGATGGGCTTTTGGTTGACCTGGAGCTGGCGGTTGCGGATCTCCACCTGGCGGAGGCCCACCAGGGAGGCCTCGGCCTCGAGGACTGCGTTCTTCTTGAGCAGCGTCAGGACCACGACGTAGAGGTTGGGCTCCTCGGCCGACCAGAGCGCCGGCGGGAGCTCCTGGGACATCATGTCGATGGCGCGGACGCTCACCAGGCCGCCCACGCCGGCGTCGGCGCGGGAGGGCGAGCCGGCGCCGCCGTCGATCGCCGGCCAGTGGTCCTTGTCCTCGACATCGAACGCGGCCGGCGCCGCGAGGACGGGGACGGGCTTGGCGGCGAGGTCGTACGGGTCGAGCTTGAAGATCTCGACCTGGAGGGAGACGTCGTCGAAGGCGTCGCTCGTCGGGGCGACGAGGTGGACGTCGGCGTCGATCCTGATGCGAGTTTTTTTGGGGGTGGGAGGTTGGCGGGGAGAAAGAGAAGAGGAGAAGAGAGAGGAAGAGGTCAAGAAAAGAAGAGGCGCTTCTCGCGCTCGCTCTCTTCACTCTTCCTCTTCCGCGACCTCCTCCGCTTTCTCAAAATCTCAAAATCGACAAACTCTCACCAGCACTTCTCCAGCTTCCCGTCGTCGCCAAACTCCATCGGCGTCTTGACGAAAAAGTCGGCGACCCTCGCCTTCGCGGGCTTGGCGAGCAGGCTCGCGTCGCGGTGCAGGCCCGAGAGCCACCAGTGGTCCTGGTCCTCGAGGTACGACCCGTCCGAGAACCGCAGCACCACCACGGAGATCAGGCACCTCTTCCCGGCCTGCAGGTAGCGCGTGACGTCGAACTCGCACGGCAGGCACGAGTCCTGCGAGTACCCGACCTCGACGCCGTCGACCGAGACGTAGCACGCGTTGTTGACACCCTCGAGCGTCAGGAAGACGCGGGCCTCGTCGCGGGTCCACGCCGCGGGGACGTCGACCCAGCGGCGGTAGACGCCCGTGGGGTTCTCTGCCGGGACGAAGGGAGGGGTGACGGGCCAGGGGTAGTTGAAGTTGGTGTAGATGGGCACGCCGTGGCCCTGCGTCTCCCAGTTGCCGGGGACCTCGATCTGGAGTTTTTTTTAGGTATTGTTTTTTATTGGGTGAGTTTTGGGGGCGAATACTTGGGCTCTCTTTGGCGTCATCTCTTCCTCTCCAGAACGGCAAGAACGAGCAAAACAGCGTGTCGTCGAGAAGAGGCGCGCCGCGGAAGAGAGAGGGGGGGACGCGGGAAGAAGAGAGAGAGATACAAAAAAGACAAGCCTCCCCGCTGTCCCTCCCGGGGGGACCGACTCTCGCCCTCTCGCCTTCTTCATCACCAACTCCTCCACCTCCTCCTCCACTCGAATCGCCGCCGCTTTTCTTACTTTGGCCCAGTCCTTGTCGTCATACGCGGCGGCCGTGACCCCCGCGGGCAGCGACTCGGGCTTGTCGAAGAGGCGGAACTTCCAGTCGGTGGTCGAGTTGAGGTCGAGGCGCCGCGAGGGGCTCGGCGGCGCCGCCGAGCTCCCGGGCACGCGGGCGTAAAACGCGAGCGCCTGCTCCGCGCTGTCGAACGAACGCAGCGGGACGTGGGCTCGGCACCTGATCAAATGATCGATTGATTGTTTTTGGGGTGGTGTCAGAGACGAGTTACGACGAGACGGGCGCAGAGCGAGAAGGCGAGGATTTGAAGAGGCCGGCTAATCGAGATCGATGGGGGAAAACGAATGCCATCAACTCGACGAAAGAAAAGCCCTTCTTCTTCCCCGCCCCCTCTTCGCTCGTCGACTCTTCCTCTCACCTGTTGCGCTCCGTGACCGAGGGGTTTTCCCAGTCCCTGGCGTGGCTCGGATGGGATGCGCCGAGCTCGCCCGACGCCGTCGGAGGCAGCGGCAGAGAGGCCATCTTCTTCTTCTTCTCGGTGGCGTCGGCGTCGGGATCGACACCGGCCGACGACGACGGAAGAGCTCCTGCAGGAGGAGAAAAAACTACTCTCTTGGCCTCTGGCTTCGACGGGCGAAGGCAGAAAGGTGTCGCACGCGACGCGATGCGGAGAGAGAGCGCTGGGGGCGCCAGCGAAGTGGGTCTCGGAAGAAAGAAGAAGAAGACAAAAAAACTCTCTTTTTTCGAGAATTTGGGATGAGAGCTCAAGATCGATCGTCGGCGAGGTTCTCTCTATTTTTTTTCTTTTTTCGTCTCGCTCTCCCCCTCTGACTGCCGTCGAAAGTCCCAGGGTTCGGCAAAAGGCCTTTTCGCGGAACACCGCTTTACTCGTCGCTTTCGACCTCTCTTTTCCGTGTTTGCGTGGGCACGACGTCAACGTGCTCGACATCCCCCCTGCTTCGTCGCGTCGCTTCAAGCGTTTCGAGACGGCGCGGGAAGAGGCAAGAATCTTGGAGCGATGGATGCCTCGTTGCGAAATCAAAGGCCTTCTTCTCTTCTGGCCCGCTTCCTCCTCGTCGCCGTGCTCTTCTGCTCTTCGCTCCTCGCCGTCGACGCCAGGAGACAGAGGCAGCTGTCGCGGTACGTTGTTTTGATTACAAGAATGAAAGCGTCGAGAGAAAAATGAGAGAGAAAAGGTGAACAGAAGATTCGATTGCTTCGAAAAAAACGAGGTGCGACGGAAAAAAAAAAACTCAACCTCTTTCTCTTCTTCCTCTTCCTCCAAAAACAGCGAGTTCCCGAGCCTCAACGACGACACCGGCGCGCACGACTCGCTGTCGACCTCCGCGACAGAGTGCGACAACACCGAGACGGGACTGTGAGTTGTTACTTTTGATTGTCGCTTTTGCCTCCAGAGAAAAAGAGAAGTCAAAGGAAGGAAGGAAGAAACAACTCTCACCCCTCTTTCTTCTCTATCCTCTTTCCGCCGGAAACCCTCTCCCAGCTGGCTCATCGCCGACTCGGCGGGGTACGTCTGCCCCCGAGATCGCGTCGACACCGTGACGGGTTGCTGCCCTCACAGGAGAAAGAGTAAAGCGGCAGCGACGACAACAACCTCGACTTCCCCGCGCCCGTTTTCGTGCGCGGGCTGCGACGCCGACGCGCAGTGCTGCTTCGAGTATGAGCACTGCGTTTCGTGCTGCCTGAAGCCCGGAAACGGCGCGGACGAGCTGTTCAAGACCGAGTACAGGTCGAGGGGGCGGTAAGAGAGAAGCAGTTTTTCTCTTCCTTTGTTTTTTTTCATTTCGTTTCGTTTTCGCCTCGACGACCTCTCACACATTTTCAACAACAACAAAAAAAAAAAAGCCCCGAGACGGGACGCTGGGACTCACCCTTCCACTACTGCGCCGGCAAGTGCCGCACCACCTCGGTCGTCACTGTCCACGAGAACGCCTACATCTCCAGGGCGCACCATTGCTTCTCGGCCAGCGGGATCCCGCGCGTGCCCCCGCCAAAGGAGAACCCGCCGCCGCCGCTCCCCAGCGGGGCGCGTGTCGTCGCGGGAGGGCCCGGGGATACCTGCGAGGCCGCGTGCGGCGCCCAGGGCCGCGTCTGCTCGCCCAGCGGGGCCTTGCCGGCCAGCGACTGCAACCTGCTGCGGGACCACTTCCACTGCGAGGCGGGGTGCATCGAAAGCCGCGCAGAAGCGGGAGCAACAGCAGGAGCAGCAGGAGCAGCAGCAGCGGGCTCTGCTGTTGCGCTTCCGGCGCCTGGCTACGTCGTCTCGACGGCGCCGCAGGAGCTCAGGCCGGCGACGTGTCTGACCGTCCCGCGGGCGCAGCAGGCGCTGGCGTGCGACGCGGCGTCGCCGGCAGGAGGGGAGCACGTGCGGAGGCTGTGCGTCTGCCTCTCGCCCGGGGGTATGCGGCGATGATGTTGAAGTTTGTTTTCTTCTTTCTTTCGTTCTTCCTTTCTCTTTCTTTCTCCAGCGTGTTCCACTCTGTTTTTCCCCCGCTATTTCCGCACTTGAAAACAAATGCTTCCCTCTCTCGCTCGCTGCGCCCCACTTCCACAAATGTCACTACTAGAAAATTTACAAAAAACGAAAAACGGAAAAAAACTTATCGTCTCTCTCTCCTCCTCTTTCTCTCTTCCTCTCTTTCTCTCACGCCGACTTCCGAAACGCCTCCACCCCTACACCGACCATCCCGGACGACGCAGCCACCTCCTCCGCTGCCCC
>Ga0315289_10001524_pt1 | contig 36082 bp, 31 predicted proteins | sample YL17G11_40_MG_FD_203452 | JGI IMG/M metagenome (GOLD analysis project Ga0315289, IMG submission 203452) | Sediment microbial communities from Yellowstone Lake, YNP, Wyoming, USA - YL17G11_40 | ecosystem: Environmental > Aquatic > Freshwater > Lake > Sediment | place: USA: Wyoming | collected...
CGCTTGTGGCAGCAAATCCTGCTTATGGGATCGCCCTGAGAAAGATAATTGATAAAAAAATAAGCCCGGAAGAATTGATGAAACTGGCCGAGAACAAACCTGATCAAAAGAAAAAGGAATGAAAACCTTTCGCCAAACAGCCGGGCCTTTTGTGGAACGTCCCTATTACACGGACACGGACATGGAAGAAATGTGTTTGGAAGCATTGCGCAAGGCTGGCTTGTGCCCAACAAGTCCGAGTCCAATTCGGATAGACAGATTCGCCGAGAAGCACTTTAATTTGAGCCTGAAATATGAAGATCTCCCTGAAGGCGTGCTGGGCCTGACTCGGTTTAACAAAAACGGTGTCCAAGACATCGTCGTCGCTCGTGCCCTTGACAGTGAAGGGAGCAAGACATCAAACCGAAGGATTCGTTCTACGATTGCGCACGAGGCGGGACACGGACTCTTCCACGCACATCTTTATTTGGCGGATGCAACAGCCTACCCGGAATTCATTGATTTGAGTGAGCCTCAAAGACCGAAAGTGTTGTGTCGCGATGTCGAGGGCGAAACCAACAAAGCGAAATCTGGTTACCGTGGCCAGTGGTGGGAATTTCAAGCGAACCGAGCAATAGGAGCATTCTTGTTGCCTCGTCATCTGGTTATTGCCGCGTTGGAGTCGGTGCTTGTGGCTGGTGGACGGCTTGGAAACAAAATCCTCGACGAAAAAAAACGGGAAAAAGCCGTTGCCTTGCTCGCTGATACTTTTGACGTGAATCCTGTAGCAGCCAGAATTCGGATTAACAGCATGTATCCCCTCGCAGATGCAAAGCAGATGGAGCTATAAGTTTTTTTACCTTTTCTGTCAGCCTTGTCGGCTGACAGTGCCGCGCAACTTGCGCTAGAAAGGGGTGACGAAGCATGGGCAAGAACCAACACGTAGTTCCGAGGTCCGGTAGTTGGGCTGTAGTAGGCGAAGGTAATGAACGCGCCTCCTCGATTCGGCCAACACAGGAACGCGCAATTCACGATGCAGTAAGAATTGCACGGAATGAACATTCGGAAGTCGTGATTCATGGACGTGACGGGAAAATCCGTGACAAAGACAGTTACGGAAACGACCCGAACCCGCCAAGAGACACGAAACATTAAACCAAGTGCATTGTGCGCAGGTCACCGACCTGCGTACAGTGCAAAACAACAGCAAAGAAAGATGGAGAAAAAAGAATGAGTGCTAGACATGAAGTGCGTTGTATCAACAAAACTGACCGCTACAACCCACATGAACGAATCAGCCACATCGGCGGCATAAATCCCGATGGCTCGCGCTGGAAAGTTACACAAGAACGAGCCATTCAAGGGATTGAAAACCGCGAATGGGAATTCTATGTGAGCCAAGGCGGCAGAACTGTTGATGTGATCGTTGCAGTCAGCCACTATGGACACAAATATCTGAAAACTGTCGCGGACGGCGAACAGCCGGATAATTTGTTAAGTCTGCCTGAATGCACCTAATTTTGGCGCAATGACGATTGCGTCGAAATGAAAAAGGCGAACGGTTTCCCGTTCGCCTTTCGTGATCTGAGATTTGAATCCGCTCAATACCGATAATGCTCCGGCTTGCATGGGCCTTCGCTCGGCACGCCCGAGGTAGTCGGCTTGTTTCTTCGAGAGCTTCGTCAGCTTCACGCCGGTGCGGTTACCGGGCATCACAGTCTGCCAAAGTGCTTGACGGCTGGTTTCGTTGCCGGATAGAGTGCGCGCCACGTAGAACGTGGTAAACCACGAGAAACGTGGCAAGCCACGTAGCACGTGGCAAGCGTTGTTCGGGGTCGTTCAGAGGGGAAACTGGCCGAAGAACTGACGCAAGACCCCGAAGTCGTCATCGCCAACTTGCCGGCTGGGGCGAGCGTGAACATCACCGTCAGCGCCCGCAACGCCACCGGCGAGAGCCAGCCTACGGCCCCCATCACCGCCATCGTGCCCTGAGCGACGGCGCGCAATTCGCCTTGCATTGCTCCGGTCCTTGTCACAGGCCGGAGCGGGCGAACTCCCATCGAATTAGAACACTGCCAGGCAAAGCATTATTTTTTTGCAGACAACGCGGAATGATTTTGCCAATTATGCCCGGCCCAGGCGTTCTGGATTTTTGTTTGGGAAGTTGCGCGGGTAAAAACCTTGAATCGCGAGGAAAATAGAATGAAGTATGGCTTGAACATCCGTGAAAGTGGCGCGCTGGACTTTTTGTCCCTCGGCGCTCTGGTCCACCGCCTTGATCCCGGCATCGTCCCCTTCCGCAAGGCGACGGAGTGCCGCATCCATGTCAGCGGCGGCGAGTTCAACTGCGCCGCCAACTTGGCGGATTGCTTCCGCATGAACACCGGCGTCGCCACGGCGCTCGTCGAGTATCCCATCGGCGACCTGATTGCCGAGCGCGTGCGGGCGATGGGCGTGAAACCGTTCTACAAACGGTTCAAGCATGACGGCGTGCGCGGCCCGAACCACGCCACGGTTTACAGCGATCAAGGCTACGGCGTGCGCGGGCCGGCGGTGTTCTACAACCGCAGCAACGAGGCGGGCGGGCTGCTTAAGCCCGGCGATTTCAATTGGAAGGAAATCTTCGGCCAGGGCGTGCGCTGGTTTCACAGCGGCGGCATTTTTGCGGCGCTGTCCGAAACGACCGGCGAGTTGATCATCGAAGGCATGAAGGCGGCGAAGGCCGTCGGCGCAGTCACGTCGTTCGACCTCAACTTTCGCCAGAAACTTTGGGACATCTGGGGCGGGCAGGCGAAGGCGCTGTCAGTGGTGAGACGCATCGTCGAGCACGTGGACGTGATCGTGGGCAACGAAGAAGATTTGCAGAAGGGCCTTGGCTTGAAAGGGCCGGATGTCGCCGCCAAGAACAAGCTCGATCCGAGCGTGTTCTTCGGGATGATTGACGCCGTCGTAAAGAACTATCCGAAGGTGAAGGTGGTGGCGACGACGCTGCGCGAAGTGCACTCGACCAACCGGCACAGTTGGGGCGCCGTGGCGTGGATGGACGGCAAAACCTACACCGCACCGACGTGCGAACTCGACGTGTACGACCGCGTGGGCGGCGGCGACGGCTTCGCGTCAGGCCTGTTCTACGGCATGCTCACGGGCGAATCGCCGCAAGAAGCGGTCAATCTGGGCTGGGCGCACGGCGCGCTGCTGACCACTTTCCCTGGCGACACGACGATGGCGACGGTGGAACAAGTGCGGGCCTTTGCCAAAGGTGGCTCGGCGCGCATCCAGCGCTAACAGCAATTCCGTCGGGAAACGAAAGGGCACGGACGACATCCGCGCCCTGAGTTTTTTTGGATGCCTCGCCGAGGCGTCCAGTCGTCCCGGCGGGACGACCCTACCGTTTACACGTTGTGAGTGCTCGATGCCGTCGTGCCGCCGTGGCCGGTCCAGTTGGTGTGAAGAACTGGTCGCCCTGCAATCTGCATTGCTGACACCGCCGCCGCTTTCGTGTAAAACCCGCCCATGCCGCATGGAACCTCGTGGGCCGCCGACGAAGAGCGGCTGCTGGGCACCATGACCGACCAGGATCTGGCACAACGCCTGGGCCGTTCCCGGCGGGCGATCACCGAACGCCGGCGCAAACTTCACATCCCGCTGTTTCGCTCCCGGCGCCGGCCTTGGACTCAGGCTGAAGAAGAACTGCTGGGCACGATGCCGGACCGGCGGTTCGCGCAGAAATTCAAGCGCAGCGTCCGAAGTGTGATCGTGCACCGCGCCGCCAAAGGCATACCCCTGCTCCACCGCCAAAAGTACCGCTGGACGCCCGCGGACGACAAATTGCTCGGCGCGCGTCCGGACGCGCAGATTGCGATGCTGCTCGGCATCAGCAGGGTGGCGGTAAGTCATCGCCGCCAACGCCTGAGGATACCGGCTCGCCGGTGAGACTCCGCAACAGGGACAGCGGAACTTCCGCTGCCTTTTCCAGTTCCCATCGCGCACCGGCTGGTGTAAAACCAACGCATGCCGCCAACTTTTGAGAAAGCGTTCGCTGACGTTCAAAAGCCAGTCGCGGACTTCGTGCGCCAACAAGGCGCACTGCAAGGCGGAAAGTGCCGGCATATTGATTTGGGTTAACGAGTCAGATCCCTGAGGCAGTGTGAATCTGCAATGAAAGAACAATTCTTCGCCAAACTGGAAACGCTGATTGCCGAAGGGCAACGGCTGAAGACTTCCGGTTTTGGTGATCAAGAGCCTGAGGAAGCCACCAAGCAGCTTCTTCTCGAACCGTTCTTTCACGCGCTCGGCTTCAACGCGAAATCCAACTGCGTCCGCGAATTCAAAATCCTCGGCGACTCCGTGGATTACCTGCTCAAATCCGAGCGCCCGTTGATTTTCGTCGAAGCCAAGAGCCTTCACGATTGCCCGAACGCCAGCCTCTTCGCCGCGCACCGCGAGCAGGTGCTCCGCTACATCCGCAACTACCGCGTCAGCCCCGAACAGACGCAGATGGAACGGCCGGTCACATGGATTATGCTGACCAATTTCGCCCAGTTCCATTTCATCCGCGTCAACGAGGAAACGCCCACGTTTTCCTTCCGGCTGAACGAACTCGTCGCCCGGCGCGAGGAACTATGGGAACTGCTCGCGCTCGAAAATCTTGAATCGAATCACATTGACGAGCTTTACGACCAACAGCACAAGGCCACGCTCGACCAGCGATTTCTCGCCGACCTCAAACGCTGGCGGCTTATCATCGCCAACGGTTTCGCGCTCCGAAACCAGAAGCGCTCACTCAACGAAATCACCCTCGCCAGCCAGCAACTCCTCGACCGTTTCATTTTTTGCCGCATGTTGGAAACACGCCGGCTCATCGAGTGGAACAAGCTTGCCCGCGCCTACACACACTACGAAGTTTTCTTCGGCGATTTCTCGGGGAAAACTTTCGCCGAACACCTCAAAGAATCGCTCTTCAACGAAATCAAATTCAAATTCAACACCGAACTTTTCGCGCAGCCGCAGCTTTGCGACGAACTGGCGATTGACAACCAGGCGCTCTCCGTCGTTGTCGGTCACGAACCATTGTCGCCGGAAATCGCCGCCCAATGTGGCATCGGCCAAGGCGAACTTTTCCCGTATCGCCATCTTTATCTTTACGACTTCAGCCGCATGTCACAGGACATCATGGGCGCGGTCTATGAACGCTTCCTGGCACACAAACTTTCGCAAGTCGGCGGGCGCATCGTCATCGAAGACACCGACGAACTCCGCAAAAAGGAGGGTATCTACTACACACCGCAATACATCGTGGACTACATCATCGCCCACACGCTCGGCGAAAAAATCAAACCCGTCCTTGCCGAAGCCAAATCCCTGCTCGGCTACAAAAATTACTCCGCCGCCTTCGATAAAATCTGCGAACTGTCCGAAATCAAAGTCCTCGACGCCGCGATGGGTTCAGGCTCGTTCCTGCTGGGCGCGTTCGACGCCCTTGTTCGGGCCTACGCTGATTACAACACGGAATGCGACAAGCACAAACGCAACGGCGAAAATTCCAGCGACATGCTCTTTGACGCCGCCCACGGCGCTCCCCGTCCAATTGACCGGCTCGGTTCACGCGTCGTGGGCAATAATATTTGCGGCGTGGACCTCGACGCGCAAGCGGTGGAAGTCGCCAAGCTTAATCTCTGGATGCGCCTCATGGCCGCGGAGAACGACTCCATCCAGTTGAAGCTGCACGATCCAGCCAGGGGCGCGAAACCATTGAACCTGCTCCCCACGCTATCCAACAATTTCAAACGCGGCAACTCTCTCATCGCTGACAAGTCCGTGGCGGGCGATGCGGCGTTCGATTGGGAAAAAGAATTTCCAGAACCGATGAAACGCGGCGGCTTCGATGTCGTCATCGGCAATCCGCCTTACGAACGCATTCAGGTGATGCAGGCGAACGCGCCGGAAGCGGCGGAGTTTTTGAAATCAAACTATCGCGGGGCGGCTTCCGGTAATTTCGACATCTACGTCTGCTTCATTGAGCGCGGACTGCAATTGCTCAATGCCGACGGACATTTTGGCTGCATCTGCCCGAACAAATTCTTCCAATCTGAATACGGACAGGAAACACGTCAGCTTTTGAGTGAAGGCCGGAACGTCAGTCATCTCGTCAACTTCGGCCACTTGCAGATTTTTTCGCAGGCGACCATCTACACCTGCCTTTTGTTCCTGCGCCGCCAAGCGCAAACATCGCTGGCCTTTCATAAAGTTGAAGACTTGGAACTGTGGCGCGAGCAAGGACAGGCGGCGCAGATGCAAGTGCCGATTGAATCGCTCACTTCTGCCGAGTGGAACTTTGTGCCCGGAGCAAGCCAGCCGGTGTTTGAGAAGATCAACCGGCAACCGCACAAGCTTGAGGAAGTGGCCGACATCTTTGTCGGCCTGCAAACCAGCGCGGATGAAGTTTTCATTCTGGATTATCTGGGCGAGACCAAAAGCACCATTCGCCTGCAATCGAAGTCGCTCGGCACGGAATGGACGTTTGAAAAAGAGTTGCTGCATCCGCTGGTCAGCGGGACGGATGTTCCGGCTCACGGCCCGCTGCCGCACCGGCAATTCATCATCTTTCCCTACAAAGTCAAAGGCGACAAAGCCGAGTTGATTGAATTCAGCGAAATCCAAAAAAAGTTTCCCAAGACGGCGGAGTATTTGTCGAAGAATCAGACGACTTTGGAAAACCGGGAAGGTGGAAAATTCAAAGATGAACAGTGGCATCGCTTTGGTCGGTTACAGAATCTCACCCGCCAAGCGCTTCCCAAGCTCTGCGTTCCACGGCTGGTTGACCAACTCCACGCGGCTTGGGACGAGAACGGTGAAGTCTTTCTCGACAACGTGGATGTCGGCGGCGTGACCGTGAAGCCGGAGTTTGACGGCTTGAAGATGCCGTATCTGCTGGCGTTGCTGAATTCAAAAGTCCTGCGCTGGTTCTTTCCGTTCGTCAGCGTGCCGTTCCGTGGAAATTATTTTTCCGCCAACCGGCAGTTCCTCGGCCAGCTTCCCATCAAGCTGATTGACCCGAAAAAGAAAAGCGAAGTGAAGTTGGGAAAGGAAATCGTAGAGCGCATCGAGCAGATTCAAACCGCGCACCGCCAGCGCGTGAAGCTGCCGGAAGTTTTATCGCGTTTGATTGCGCACACGCAAAACCGCACGCCCTGCAACCTCGCGCACTACCTGCAAAAAGATTTCGCGGCGGCGGTGCAGGCGGAAATCCTGATTGACGACGTGCAGCGCGCCGGCTTCGTCCACGAAATCAGCATCGCCTCGAACGGCAAGGAACTCACGCTCACCGCAACCGTCACCCTCGCGGACGCAAAGGGGAGCGCACGCGCCTCGCGTGCGGCGGTTGACGCCTCGTCAACCGCAACGGCCGACGGCGGGGCGTCGTCGGCAACACGCGCGGGCGCGTGTGCTCCCCCATTGCCCGTGCTGCGACTGGCATTCAGAGACGACGCGCTGCGGCAGTTCATCTACGCTTGCTGGCGACAATTCCTCGCCGAACATTCGCGCCAGAAGAGGTGGACGAAAGGCAAGAAGCCGGAGCCGATTTATCCATTGCTCGTCAACATGCTCGAACCGCTGGTGTATTTCAACTCCGCCGCCGGCGACAATCTCCGCGCCATCCGCGATTTGATGAAAGCCGTCGCCGCCGAAGCGGGCAGTTCCGACCTCGCCACGATTGAAGCGGAAATCGAAAAACTCGACCGCCAGATTGACGCGCTGGTCTATGAGCTTTACGGCCTCACCGCCGAAGAAATCAAAATCGTGGCAGGAGCAACGAAGTGAGCACCGACAAGCGCACGGCATCACCAACGACCCGAACCGCCCCGACGACCCCGAATACATCGTCCGCCTCCCCGGCCAAGTCATCACCGTGAGCCTGGAGACGGTGAAAGTGGTGAAGGGTTTGCAGCGGCTGCCAGTTCGATTAGCCTCTTCGGGCAACCAGACGAAACACGGACGCTGAATATGGCCTGGCTACTTTTCATGGACGAGAGCGGGCATGACCATCACGCAGTGCCCTATGAAGTGCGTGGCGGCTACGCGCTGGCCGACACGCACCTGTGGCCGTTCGTTCAGGATGTGCTGCGGCTGGAGCTGGAGTGCTTCGGGGCGCGGTTGGCAGACTACAAATCCGAGGTGAAAGGACTCAAACTCTTGCAGAAGGACCGCTTCAAACACGCGGCGCAGTTGCCGGAAATCGAGGCGGCAACACGGCAGCGCCTCTGCCGGGCTTTGCTGCAAGCTGGCTTGGAGAAGCGCGCACCTACGCGTGAGCAGTTGACGGCCTACGGTCAGGCCTCGCTGCGAATGGTGGACGGCATTTTCGATCTGCTGGAACGTCACAGAGCATTGATCTTTGCCTCGGCAGTTCCCAAAGGATCAGGCAAGCCGCCGCCGAACTCGCCGCCTCCGCCGGACATTCTGCGTAAGGATCACATTTTTCTGCTGGAGCGATTCTTCTATTTCCTTGAGCGGGAGCGGCAGATGGGGCTGCTGGTCATGGACGAATTAGAGAAGACCGAAGACCGGCGTTTCGTGCAGCGGTTGCATGACTACTTCCTGAAGACGGCCAACGGCCGGCTTCGCTCGAAATGGATTGTGCCTGCGCCGTTCTTCGTTTCGTCGGACATGGCGCTGCCGGTGCAAGTTGCGGATGTGGTCATTTACGCGCTGAATTGGGGCTATCGTCATCCGTCCGAGATGACGGCGCCACCTCGGGCCGAAATCAAGGCGCGTTATGGGGCGCGCATCGAACAACTCAAATGGAAAGGCGAAGGTTACGACGGCACAAAAACCTACAGGAGTTTCGGTATCGTGTGTGTGCCGGACCTGTTCATCCCCCGAAAATGAAAGAGGAGACAATGCTTTTGAGGCCCCCCCACTCCCGAAGAGCGAAGGTTCCTCGCAGCCGAGTCTCCGCGCCCAATAGGCCCCACTTTGGCCCTGCTGTCAAGACTTAGTTTTGACTAAATGTCCCCTGCGATTAGCCACGAGGACAAGGGGTTTGCCCATTTGCTGCATGACCGGCTTCAGGGGCAGGGCATCCGCTGCTGGCTCGACGAGCATCAACTGCTGCCCGGCAACGATCTGCACGAGGGCATTGACCGGGGCATCCGGCTCTGGGACAACGCGCTGCTCTGCGCCTCCAAGTCGTCGCTGACCAGTTGGTGGGTGGACGGCGAAATCAACCGGGCGTTCCAGAAGGAGGCGCAAATCATGAAAGAGCGGGGCCAGAAAGTGCTCGCGCTGATTCCGCTCAACCTGGACGGCTTCCTGTTCAGCGCCGACTACCAGAGCGGCAAGAAGGCGGAGATCAAGAGCCGCGTGGCCGCCAACTTTGTCGGCTGGGAGAAAGACCATGCGCTATTTGATCGCGATCTGGAAAAGGTGATCCGCCCATTGAGAACGGATGAAGGCGGCCGTGAGAAACCGCCACCGTCTATACTCTGAGCCATGTTAAACAGCGGCATCAACCAACGACCCGAACCGCCTCGACGACCACGAATCCATAATCCGCCTCCTCGGCCAAGTCATCACCGTGAGCCTGAAGACGGTGAGATTCGTGAAAACCTTGCCGCCGCTGCGCTGAGCGCGCGGTCTTGCCTGCAGCTGATGGTCTCCGACGCCGTGAGCGCGTCACCGTTGTCGGCTAGGAATTGCTTTCAGGCATTGAGCTTGTTGGCCTGCGCAAAAATCTGTGGGGAAACGGCACCATTTGCATTGCACGGCAAACGGTCTGTGATATTTTCCGCGCCACGTTTTCCAAGAAATGAAGATTTCAGTTCCCAAAGAAACACATCCGGGCGAAACGCGCGCACCGTTGACGCCGGGGCAATCCGCGAACATGGTAAGTTGAGAATCGAGCAACGATGCACGCCATCTTAGCCAAGCAACGTCTCAGCCCGAACGTCACACGCCTGGACGTTCAGGCGCCGCGGATCGCTCAGATCCGCCAGCCGGGGCAGTTTGTCATCGTCCACCTCACCGAGGGCGCGGAACGCATCCCGCTGACGATTGCCGACGCCGACGCGGCTTCCGGCACCATCACCCTGGTGATCCAAGCCGTCGGCAAGAGCACCCGCGACCTCGTGGCGTTGGAGCCGGGCCAAGCCATCGCGGACATCGTCGGGCCGCTGGGACATCCGACGGAGTTGATCGAGGCTGGCCACGCCCTGTGCATTGGTGGCGGCGTGGGCACGGCCGTGGTGCATCCCATCGTTCAAGGGTTGCAGCGGCGCGGCGTGAACGTCACCAGCATCATCGGCGGACGCTCCAAGGAATGGGTGATCTACGAAGCGGAACTGCGCCGCCTGGGCGAAGTCATCGTCTGCACCGACGATGGGAGCTACGGCCGGAAAGGTTTTGTGACCGACGCTGCACGGGACGCGCTGGCGGCGGGCGGCATTGACATTGTTTACGCGGTCGGTCCCGTGCCGATGATGCGGGCGGTGGTGAACCTGACCCACCCGCTGGGCGTGCGCACGATTGTCTCGCTGAACCCGGTGATGATTGACGGCACCGGGATGTGCGGGGGGTGCCGGGTTTCGGTTGGCGGCGAGACGCGGTTCGCTTGTGTGGACGGCCCCGAGTTCGACGGCCACGGAGTGAATTTTGAGGAATTGACGGACCGGCTTTCCGCCTACCGCCAATACGAACAGGAGTCGCTTGCCTGCGCCGCGGGCGCCTGCCGGCTGGAGCAAGCCACGTCCCGCTAGCCGTTCCACCATTTCTGGACGTTCCCACCATGCCTGGCAAGATCACTACCAAGCAGCGCCTGCAAATTGACCGGCAGAAGATGCCGGAACAGGATGCCGGCGCTCGCGCCGCCAATTTCGACGAAGTCAATCTTGGTTTCACCGAACAACTCGCCTTGCTGGAGGCCGACCGCTGCCTCCAATGCAAAGACCCGCGCTGCGTGGCGGGCTGCCCGGTGAGCGTCAACATTCCGCGCTTCATTGACCTGCTTTCGCAAGGCAAGATCGCCGAGGCCGCGCAAAGCCTGCTTTGCGACAACGCCCTGCCCGCCGTCACTGGTCGGGTCTGCCCGCAGGAGACGCTGTGCGAAATCGAATGCGTACGCGCCAAGAAAGGCGTGCCGGTGGGGATCGGCTACCTGGAGCGTTACATTGCCGACTGGGCGCGCGCGCATCCCGGGCAACTGGCCGCCACCAAGGCGCCTCCGACCGGCAGACGGGTGGCCATCGTCGGCTCCGGTCCGGCGGGACTCACTGCGGCCGGCGAACTGGTCCGTATGGGCCACGAGGTCACGATTTACGAAGCGCTCCACAAACCGGGCGGCGTGCTGGTGTACGGCATCCCGGAGTTCCGCCTCCCCAAGAAAATCGTCCACCAGGAAGTCCAGCGGCTCACCGACGCGGGGGTGAAAATCGAGTGCAACGTCGTCATCGGGCGCACCGACACGTTGCCCGAGTTGCGGCAACGGTTCGACGCGGTGTTCATCGCCAACGGCGCCGGGCTGCCCGTCTTCATGAACGTGCCGGGCGAGAACCTGAAGGGCGTTTACTCCGCGAACGAATACCTGACGCGCGTCAACCTGATGGCGGCCTACCAGTTTCCGCGCGCCGACACGCCCGTGCTCCACGGCAAATGCGTGGCCGTCGTGGGCGGTGGCAACGTGGCGATGGATGCCGTGCGCACCGCAAAACGCCTCGGCGCCGCTGCCGCCATGATCGTGTACCGCCGCACGCACCACGAACTGCCCGCCCGCGCCGAGGAAGTCCACCACGCCGAGGAGGAGGGCATCCGTTTTGAATTCCTCACCGCGCCGGTGGAAGTCCTCGGCAACGAGAAGCGCTGGGTGACGGGCCTGAAATGCATCCGCATGAAACTGGGCGAGCCGGACGCCTCCGGTCGCGCGCGACCCGTGCCGGTGCCCGATTCGGAGTTTGTCGTCCCGTGCGACATCGTGGTCGTGGCCATCGGCACGCGCGCCAATCCATTGCTCACCTCGACCTGCCCGGACCTGAAGCTCAACAAGTGGGGCAACATCGTCGTGGACGAGTCGGGCATGACCAATGTTCCAGGCGTGTTCGCCGGCGGCGACATCGTTCGCGGCGCGGCCACCGTCATCCTCGCCATGGGCGACGGCAAGCGCACGGCCCGGGCCATAAACGAATATCTCAAGACGCGCCAACCCGGAACGATGTAATTGGACGGCGCAGCGCGGGCTTTGCCGCCATTGAGAATCGTTTGTTCTACAAGGACAACACCCGGATGCTCTTTGGCGACGCAAAGGCATCACTGCAAGCCTTGCTGACGCAATCAAGAGACCGCCCGTCAGATCGTGCAGGACTTGGAGGCCGACTATTTGTTGACAGTAAAAGCCAATCAATCGGGCCTGCACGATACGGTGCGCGGGCCTGTGGCACTGCTGATGCCGTGCCGCAGTGAACCGGGGCCGTCGTCGTTCAAGTTCGTGACGTAATACACGTCGCCGCCGCGCCCGCCCAAGGCGTTGGCGCCGAATCCTCCCGCGCCGGGAAAGGCCGGGATGGCGTGCATGCGGAAAAGAAATTGACTTAGCGCCTGTTTGAAAAACCCGGTTCGGAGTTCCGCCTTCAGGCGGCGCGGCGCGGAAACCGCCTGAAGGCGGAACTCCGACCCCGGCGCGACGCGGCCCGGGTGACTTTTCAAACACGCTCTTACATACAAGCCAGTGCAAACGCCCACCCCGGAGAGTCGAACTGGCTCATACGTATGTTCTCCGTGCCGCGCAGAGGAGGCAACAATCGCGCGATTACGCTCTCAGTGTGACTTCTTTATCCGTCCAGCCACGACCTTATCGGCATCCGTCAACGCTGGTGTTTCGGCCTATTCAATTTTCATCGGCTGCAACTTCGGCAACACGAGATGAACGACGGCCAGTGCCACCAAATAGGCAAAGCCAGCCATGAGGAACGGGACCAGGTAATTCTTGCCCGTGGCATCGAGCACGTAGCCAACGATTTTGGCGATGAACATGCCGCCCATGGCGCCCGCCATGCCCCCAATTCCCACCACGGAACTCACCGCCTTGCGCGGCACCGTGTCCGACACGAGCGTGAACAGGTTTGCCGAAAAACCCTGGTGCGCCGCAGCCGCCAGGCCGATAAGCAAGACGGCCGTCCACATGTTGGCGACCTTCGACGCGAAGATAATAGGGACGACCGCGATGGCGCAAACGAGCATCGCCGTTTTTCGGCCGGCGTTCACGCTCCAGCCTTGTTTGATCAGGCGGGAAGAAATCCACCCGCCGCCAATGCTGCCGACACTGGCCATCATGTAAATCGTGAGCACCGGCAAACCCATTTCCTTCGGGTCAACCTTCACGCCGAACTGGTCGTTTAAAAACGGCGGAATCCAAAACAGGTAAAACCACCAGAAGGGGTCGGTGAGGAGTTTCGCCAGCGAAAACGCCCACGTCTGACGATGGCCGAAAAGTTTCGCCCAGGGATACTGCTGCGGCGGATCGGGCGGGTCGCTGCGGATGTAAGCCAATTCCTGAGCGGAAACGTGCGGATGCCGGTCCGGCTCGTGGTAAAGCCACGACCAGAGCAGGACCCAAATCGTGCCGACGGCGCCAGTCACATAAAACGCCGTCGGCCAGCCCCAATTATTTGCCAGCCAAGGAACCAGAAGCGGCGTCACCAAAGCGCCGACATTGGTCCCCGAGTTGAAGAGGCCGGTGGCCAGCGCTCGTTCCTTTTTCGGAAACCATTCGCCAACCGATTTGATCGAAGCGGGGAAGTTCCCGGCCTCGGCCAGGCCAAGTCCAAACCGCGCTGCGCAAAAACCAAATACCGAGCGGGCAAATCCGTGCGCCGCTGCGGCAATGCTCCACAGGATCACGGCCAGCGAGAAACCGCGCTTCACACCGATGCGGTCGATGATGCCGCCGACAAGCAGCAGGCCAATCGCGTAGGCGAGTTGAAAGGAGAACACAACGTTCGCGTAGTCCGTTTCGGTCCAATTGAATTCCTTGGCCAGAATCGGCTTTAGCAGCCCGATGATCTGGCGATCCATGTAGTTAATCGTCGCGGCGAAAAACAGCAGCGCGCAGATCACCCAACGATAGCGCCCGACGTTTGCTCGAGTGATGTCGGTGGCAGCAGGGGCGTCCTCTTTCACAGATTGCGGGTTGTTTTGCATAGGGTCCGAAGAGTTTGTCGGAAATCAAAAGGACGCCGCCTGACCGGTCTTTTCCCGCGCGCGGCGGCCAACATTTTTCCCCGGCAAATTGAAGTAACGCTCCGCGTTGGCGTAGCAGATGTTGCGGACCATGGAGCCGAGCAGCTTCTCGTCCTTCGGCAGCAGGCCGTTTTCGACGTCGCCGCCGATCAGGTTGCACAGCACGCGCCGGAAATATTCGTGGCGCGGATACGACATGAACGAGCGCGAGTCCGTGATCATGCCGATAAAGCGCGAGAGCAGGCCGAGGTTCGAGAGCGCGTTCATCTGCCACTCCATGCCTTCCTTCTGATCCAGAAACCACCAGCCGGAGCCGAACTGAATTTTGCCCGGCATGGCGCCAGCCTGAAAATTGCCGATCATTGTGGCGAAGGCGTAATTGTCCACCGGGTTGACGTTGTAGAGGATCGTCTTGGGCAGCGCGTTTTCCTGATCGAGCCGGTCCAGATAGGCGGCCAACGCCCGACATTGTGGGAAATCGCCGATGGAATCGAAGCCGGTGTCCGGGCCGAGTTGCTTCATCAGCCGGGCGTTGTTGTTGCGCATCGCGCCGAGGTGAAGCTGCTTGGTCCAGCCCTTGGCGGCGTCGAGTTTGCCGAGGAACAGCATCATGAACGATGCAAACTGGGCGTGCTCCTGGGCCGAAATCGTTTCGGCACGCCGCGCCTTGTCGAAAATGGCGGCCGCCACTTGCTCGGAACAAAAATCGGCGAAGCAATGGTTCATGCCGTGGTCGGACAGCCGGCAGCCTTGCGAATGGAAAAAGTCGTGGCGCTTGCGCAAGGCGGCGAGGAAACTCGACAAATCTTTGATGTCCACGTTGGCAGCCTGGGCGAGTTGATCCACCCACTTGTTGAAACCGGCGGGCTGGTTCACCGTCAGCGCCTTGTCGGGCCGGAATGCGGGCAGCATTTTTGTCGGATGTCCTTGGGCCGCGAAGGTGCGATGATGTTCCAGGTCGTCCACCGGATCGTCCGTGGTGCAGACGACCTTCACCTTGAATTTTTTCAGGATGCCTTGCGTGGTCAGTTCGGGCTTGGCGAGTTTTTCGCTGGCCTTCTTCCAAATGCGCTCGGCGCTTTTCTCGTCGAGCAACTCCTCGATGCCGAAGTAGCGCTTCAGTTCCAAGTGTGTCCAGTGATAGAGCGGATTGCGCAGTGTGAAGGGAACGGTCTTGGCCCACGCCATGAATTTCTCAAACGGCTCGGCGCCGCCCGTGCAAAAACGTTCCGCCACGCCGTTGGCGCGCATGGCGCGCCATTTGTAATGGTCGCCTTCGAGCCAGATCTCGAAGAGGTTCTTGAACCGGCGGTTTTCCGCGATGTCGCGGGGCGGGAGATGGCAGTGGTAGTCGAAAATCGGCTCGCCTTCCGCGTATTGATGATACAGCCGGCGCGCCGTGCGCGTGCTCAGGAGAAAGTCTTCGCGGATGAAGTTCATGTCGCGCCTTCGGGTTGAGTTGCAACTCCGACAAGCAGTAGGGAAAAACCGATTCCCACGCAAGCGGATTTCAAATCAACTGTCGTGGCTGGCGTTGAACCGACGGCGGGCTGACTGATCTGCGGGCGGTCGTGTCACGCGGTTGTGCGGTCGTCTCTGAAATTGTTGCGCAGTGGCGCGCCGCATCGGCAAACCGTCGCCGATGCAGAAAAGCCAACTGCGGTTGCAGAAATCGGCGTTTGCCTTTCCGTCGGCCCTTTGGGCACGCTCTTCAAACCAAAAACCAATATCGCTCGAAAACCTAATCTTGCTGAGGCGCTTTCAAAACTGTGGGAGACGACGTAAGGAGGCTCTGATTTGCTTGGAGTTTGAGCCTCCTTACGTCGGCGCCTACAGGGTTTTGAAATAGGCTCTTCCTTATTGAAAAACCGCGCCTTTGCTTGAAATCAAATCGCAGTCGCCGCACACTTGAGCCGCTTAAACCGAGACTCGTTTACGCTCGTTCACTGAACAACTGATTGACCATGGCTACGCTCAACATCAAACCGGCCGGCTCCTGCAAATACGACATGATTGCCATCGGCGAAATCATGCTGCGCCTCGACCCCGGCGAAGGCCGCATCCGCGCCACCCGCGAATTCAAAGTCTGGGAAGGCGGCGGCGAATACAACGTCGCCCGCGGCCTGCGCCGCTGCTTCGGCCTCAAGACTGCCATCTGCACGGCCTTCGCCGACAACGACATCGGTCGCCTGCTCGAAGATTTCATTCTGCAAGGCGGGGTCTGCACCGAGTTCATCAAGTGGCTGCCTTTTGACGGCATTGGCCGCACGGTTCGCAACGGATTGAACTTCACCGAGCGCGGCTTCGGCGTGCGGGGCGCGGTGGGCGTGTCCGACCGCGGCAACTCCGCCGCCAGCCAGCTCAAGCCGGGCGACTTCGACTGGGACCACATCTTCGGCAAACTCGGCGTGCGCTGGCTGCACACGGGCGGCATCTTCGCCGCGCTCAGCGACACCACGCCCAGGCTCGTCATCGGAGCAGTGCAAGCCGCGAAGAAACACGGCACGATTGTCAGCTACGACCTCAATTACCGCCCGTCGCTCTGGAAATCCATCGGCGGCCAGAAACGCGCGCAGGAGGTCAACCAGCAGATCGCCAGTTACGTGGACGTGATGATCGGCAACGAGGAAGACTTTACCGCGTGCCTCGGATTCAAAGTGGAAGGCGCGGACGAAAACCTCCTGCACATTGACGTCTCAGCGTTCAAGAAAATGATCGAGACGGCGGTGAAAACTTTTCCCAACTTCAAAGCCACCGCCACGACGTTACGCACCGCGAAGACGGCGACGCGCAACGACTGGGGCGCGATCTGCTGGATGGACGGGAAATTTTACGAGAGCCGCAAGTATCCCGACCTCGAAATCCTCGACCGCGTGGGCGGCGGGGACAGCTTTGCCAGCGGACTGATTTACGGTTTGATAACGACCGGCGACCCGCAAAAGGCCGTGGACTGCGGCGCGGCGCACGGTGCGCTGGCCATGACCACGCCCGGCGATACGAGCATGGCGAGCAAAGACGAAGTCGAGAAGCTCATGAAAGGCGGCGGCGCGAGGGTGCAGCGGTAACGCGGACAGCTTCCTGAAAGCGCCAGAGGGCTGGCGCAGTCCAAGACGCTTCGCGTTGGCTGTGGCGCTGGCGGGCGGGACAGCGTCGTGACAACTTCGTGATGACGCCGGTCGCGGCACGGGGACAATTAGGAATTGTATTCCGCCGCACGGCGCGGTCCAAGGCAGGGACGCGCGGACCGGCGGTTGTCCGAGCCTTGACTCCCGGCTTGGCTTGAGCCGCGGCTCGCGGCAGGTTTTCAGCGTGCAAGAAAACCCACAGGCCAACCGGCAACCACAGACGGCGTGGCAGGACGCAGAAGCCGCGGGCTTTGACATGTCCGTGGTGGCCGCCATCTGGAGTTGACCCCGTGGGAGCGGATTCTCAATCACGGTCGAGCGCTGGCCTTGGCGACCCTGCTCCGGCAAGCCATGAAGGAGCAACATGCCGGCGCTTGAATCGCTTGTTGAACGTCTGGTGCGGCACCAGGTCGAATTCGTCATCGTGGGCGGCTTCGCCGCAGTCGCTCACGGCGTGTCTCTTGTCACCCAAGATGTGGACAGCTGCTGCCCGTTCACACCGGAGAATCTCCTCCGTCTCCAGCGGGCAGTGGGAGATTTGCATCCCTTCCACCGCCTGCCGCCGGGGCGTGTCCCTTTTCAACTCACGCCGGACGCTGCCGCCGGCCTGAAGAACCTGTAAATCTGCTGACCGATTGGGGCCAACTCGACTGCCTGGCAGCGGTAAAAGCGTGGGGACTTTGACGCCGTCAAAGCCGGCAGCATTGAAATCCGGCTTCCCTTCGGCCGGTGCCAGGTGCTGGGCATTGGCGCTCTGATTCAGGCCAAGGAAGCCATGAGCACAACGCGCGACCGACTGGCCATCATCCAACTCAAAGCGATCAAGGATCGAACGCGAGCGCCCAAGGAGGAACGCTGATCTCCGGCGCCGCTCACGGCGCATCAAATACGGTTGGGAGAGCCGAAAGGCCGTGCCCGGAGCTTGACGCGCACGGCGCAAAGCGATTACTGTGGGCGAGGATGGTGGCTGTAGCTCAGCCTGGTTAGAGCCCCAGATTGTGGATCTGGCTGTCGCGGGTTCAAATCCCGTCAGCCACCCCATCCGCTCCTGTGTGGACAATGCGCACTACGGCACGGGGAAGGCGACTCCAATCGCCAGCAGGAGCTTCTTGATCTCCTTCAACCGCGCCCTGGCATTTTTCTTTGTGAGTCGCGGGAATTTTCCCCCGAGCGTGATGTAATCGCCGTGGCGCGTGAGCATCAGTTTGTCCTCCTTCACCTCAACGGCCGTCACGCCGCGTTCGCCGGCGAGAATCTTAAGCTCGGCAACCAGCAACAGCAGTTCGACCGTCGGCGGCAGCGGGCCGAAGCGGTCGCGCAGTTCTTTCTGCAAATTTTCCAGCGCCGGCTTGTCCGTCGCCTGCGCCAGCTTACGGTGGATTTCAATGCGGAGCGCAGCTTCCGAGATGTAAGTCATCGGGAGCCCGGCTTGGTGGGGCGAGCGTCCTCGCGAGCCGTGAAGCATTGTCGGGCCACGCTTTAGGTGCGGCTCGCCAGTAGTCTCGCCCCACCCGTGTTCGACCTCCTGCCGTTCCTCGCCAGCCATTCCGACGTTTAGAAAATCCAGTCGCACACTCACCTCGACCCGCGGTTTCACCTTCTCGCCCTTGAGCGCGCTGACGCTTTGCTTGAGCAACTGGCAGTAGAGGTCGAAGCCCACGGCGGCGATGTGGCCGCTCTGCTCCGCGCCCAGCAGATTGCCCGCGCCGCGGATTTCGAGGTCGCGCATGGCCACTTTGAAGCCGCTGCCAAGCGTGGAGTACTGCTTGATGGCGCTGATGCGTCTGCGCACGTCCGTCAGCAGCGTCGCGTGACGCGGCAGCAGCAGATAGGCGTAAGCCTGATGTTTGTAGCGGCCCACGCGGCCGCGCAACTGGTAAAGATCGCTCAGGCCGAAGCGGTCCGCCCGGTCAATGATGATCGTGTTCGCGTTCGGGATATCAATCCCACTCTCAATGATCGTCGTGGAGAGCAGCACGTCGGCCTCGCCGTTGACGAACTGCGTCATCACTTCCTCCAAATCGTCGCTGGGCATCTGGCCGTGGCCGACGGCAATCCGCGCGCGCGGCACAAGCTGCTTCAGTCGGTCGGCCACCGTCAGGATCGTCAGCACGCGGTTGTGGAGAAAGAAGACCTGGCCGCCGCGGTTCAGTTCGCGTTGGATGGCGTCGCGGATGACACGCTCGTCGTATTGGCAGACGATCGTTTGGATGGGCAGGCGGTCGTGCGGCGGCGTCTCGATGGTGCTCATGTCGCGTGCGCCGCTCAGCGCCAGGTAGAGCGTGCGCGGAATCGGCGTGGCGGTGAGCGTCAGCACGTCGACGAGTTGCCGCAGCATCTTGAACTTTTCCTTGTGCAGCACGCCGAAGCGCTGCTCTTCGTCAATCACCACCAAGCCGAGGTCTTTGAACGCGATGTCGTCTTGGAGCAGACGGTGTGTGCCGATGACGATGTCCACGCTGCCCGCCGCGAGGTCGCGCAGGACGCGCTGCTGCTCGCGGCGGGTGCGGAAGCGCGAGAGCAATTCGACGCGAAGCGGGTAGTCCGCCATGCGCTCGCGGAAAGTGTTGAAATGCTGCTGCGCCAGCACGGTCGTGGGCACGAGAACGGCGGCCTGCTTGCCGTCCAGCACCGCCTTGAACGCGGCACGAATGGCGACCTCGGTCTTGCCGAAGCCAACGTCCCCGCAGATCAAGCGGTCCATCGGCTTGGGCTTTTCCATGTCGGCTTTGGTATCGAGGATGGCGTGCCACTGGTCAGGCGTTTCCTCGTAGACGAACGCGCTCTCGAATTCGCGCTGCCACGGGGCGTCGGGCTTGAAGGCATGGCCGGGCTGCGATTCGCGCGCGGCCTGGATGGCGAGCAACTCGGCGGCGATGTCGCGCACGGCGCGCTCAGCTTGCGCCTTGGCTTTGGCCCAGCGCGTGCCGCCGAGGGTGTTCAACGGCGGACGCGTCTTGCCTGCGCCGACGTATTTGCTGACGAGATGCGCCTCGGTGACGGGCACGTAAAGCTTGGGCGGTTCGTTGCCGAGCTTGCTGGGCGCGTACTCGATGACAAGGCACTCCGTGCCGCCCGAGTCTTGTGGCCGCCGAGGTAACGAGGCGGAATCTGCTTCGGGTTTTGTCCGCCTCCTTACGTCGGCGGCTACGCTGCGAGCGGGCAAGTTTTTCAAGCCGGCGTAGCGACCGATGCCGTATTGCAGGTGAACGACGAGGTCGCCTTCCTCCAAATCGGTGAAATCAATTTCGAGCGCCGAGCGCATGGCCAGTGCGTGCGGCGACTTGAGCCGGCGCGGACGCTGCACGCGGTAACGCCCGAAAATTTCGGCGTCGGTGACCACCACGAGTTTCGCCTCGTCGCAAAGAAAGCCGCGCGACAACGTGCCAAGGTGAGTCGAGGGTCGAGGGTCGAAGGTCGAGGGCGGGTCGGCCACATCTGGCTCTCGACTCTCGACTCTCGACTCTCGACCGAGGCCAAGTTCCTCCCAGATTTCTCCGAACCGCTGCCGCTCGCCGTCATTGTTGCAGAAGACGTGGACGGCGTAGCTTTGGCGCAGCCAGCGGTGAAGTTGATTGAAAAACTCGCGGCGCTGCGCTTCGGCCACTTGCGGCTCCGGCGCGCGTTCGCCGAGCGGACGGAAGGCGTCCAGGCTTTGGAATTGCGGAGTGCCAACAGAGTTTGGAGTCCCGCCTTCAGGCGGCGGATACCGGCTAAAGCCGGAACTCCCAACGGGCGTGTCGCCCTCGCTCAACTCAAGTCGCGTCATGCCGCGCTGGTTCAGCGTCGTTAGAAATTCCTGCCACGAGACGAAGAACGGATCGTTTTCAGGAATTTGCTGCGCGTATTCGTCGGCGCGCGCGGCGAGTTGGTCGGGTTCGCAAAGCAGAAAAATCGTTTGACGCGGCAGGTAGTCAAGCAGTGTGCCGAGCCCGCAACGCTTTGTAGCCGCAACCTTCAGGTTGCGTTCGGTGTCATCGCGCAGGTTGAAACCTGCGGCTACGGACTCCGATTCAACCGCTTTTTTTAGCATTCCAAGCTCGCCGCCCGGCGGCAGCGTGACGCTCGCGATTTCTTCGCGCGAAATCTGCGTGAGCGGATCGAAGCAACGCAGCGATTCCAGTTCGTCGCCGAAAAATTCTAGCCGCGCCGGCCACGGGCTGGTGAGCGGCCACACGTCGAGGATGCCGCCGCGCAAGGCGATTTCGCCCTTCTGTGTGACCTGCGCCTCCGGCTGGTAGCCTTGCTCCTCCAGCCATTCGACCAAGTCCAGCGGGTCACAGCAGTCGCCGCGCGCCAGCGTCCGCGTATGTCGGCGCAAATGCTCAGGCGCGAACGTGCGCTGCAGCAACGCTGTGACGTTCGTCACGATAATGGGTTGTTCGGCGTTCCGCGTTCCGCGTTCCGCGTTGGTGGCCAGCGCCGCCAGCGTTTCCAATCGCTCGCTGATCACGTCCACATGCGGCAAGCGGTCTTCGTGCGGCAGGATTTCCCAGGCGGGATAAAACGAAAGGTTGAAGGTTGAAGGTTGAAGGTTGAAGGTTTTTTCCACACTTGGCTCAACCTGCAACTTGCAACTTGCAACGTGCAACCACGTTTCGATGTCCTGCTGAAAACTTTCCTGGGTTTTGAGGCTGTCGGTGACGACGACGACGGGCCGGTTTGGGAAAAGTTTATGGAGCAGGACGGCCAAAAACGGGTGCGCCGGCTGGGCGACGCCGGCACAAGATAATACGCCGCCTTCCTCCAGTCGCCGCGCCAGGGTTTGCACAGCGGGAGTCTGCGAAACGCGATCAAACAATTCGCTTGTCGCCGTGATAACCGAATCCTGCGCCAAGCAGTGGAAAGGTCGCAGTCTTCAGAAGAAGCGTCAAGCCGGCGTAGTCTTGGAGAAGCGGAACAACAACTCTTCTTGCGCGTCTGGCTTGCCGGACTCGAAACAGATTCGAGGGATTCCGTCAGTCGGACTACTTGACCTTCAGGAGGCTGAAGGGGATCTCGATGTAGCCGCCAATCCAGAATTTTTGATCCGTGTTGTTGCCGTCCACGACCGTGCGCGAGTAGAAGGCGTAGGTGATGTGCCGCTTGGAGGTGGTGTAGCTGAACCCGGCCTCGACCGAGTCGTTGTTTTCCCGCACCTCGGCGAAGGAGGCTGGATCGGAGCCCGTCGTGGAAATGTCGTGGCCGGCGAGCACGAGGTCCGGGCCGGAGATCGTCTGCAAATGCCGGTAACCCGCGTTCAACTCCCAGCCCTTGATTTTTTGAAACAGGCCGGCGGAAACAATGTATTGATCGTTGCCAGTCGTGCGGTTCCAGCGGAACAGCCCGTCGGCGAACATCCCAAAGCCGGGCCAGCCGAAATGTTTTCGGAGCAGCAACTCCGGCTCAATCGCGGCCGAGCGGATGCCGGGCGCAAACGGGAAATTCTGGCGGTAGCTGCCGGGCAGCACCGCGCCGGCCCGGAACGTGAGCGTGGGCGTCCACGGCGACTGCGCCTGCGCTTCGTTGAGAAGTTGGTAGCGGACACCGAAGGAGAAATCCATCAGGCCCGTCGTGGATTGGATTGCGCCGTTGGTCGAGAAACAGCGCCAGCCCGTGGTGGTGCCGCCCACGCTCAAGTCCGCCGCCCATTGCTCGGTGATACCGTATTGGAACGTCAAATAGCCTTGGTTGATGTCAATGCCGTAGTCTTCGCCGCCTGATTTGTAGGCCACGTTATACCGATTGCCCCCGGCCCAGATGTGATAAGCCTCCGATTCCTGGTAAAACGCGCGCACGATCAACTGGCCGCGCTCCGGCAGGTCGGCCCACTGGGCGTAAGGCGCGTGCGGGACGTTCTCGGTAGCGACCAACGGGTCGGCCAGCGGCAGTAGAAAAGCAGTTGCCAACACGATCCGTGCGATGCTGCCAGACAAAAGCGCGTTCGTTTTCATAAACTCATTTCAGACCAGGCTGTTGCTATCACTCAGGCCAAAGCCGCGCGGGATCGAACGACCCACGAACGCGGCATCCGGCCCGCCTGACGGCTCGCAAATGAATTAGCGGATTGCCAGCGGCGTTTCAATTCAAAATCGCAGCAAAATCACGGCCCGCGCGCCTTGAAAGTAGAGACTGCCGAGTGAGCCGAAAACTGCTCCCGCTCCATCATCCCCGGCGGTTTGCTGGTGATGTCGAAGACGCCAGTGAGTGAAAGAGTCTGGTCGCATGAGCAGGCTTCCGCCATGCCCGAACTGAGCCGATTTTTCGGAATCATCATTCGGATGTACATGGAAGCCGGCGTTCAGCACCGCACGCCTCACTTTCATGCCTATTATCAGAATGAAGTCGCGGTTTAGGGAATTGATCCCGTCGAACTGATCTCCGGCAGCTTGCCCAAACGTCAGCAACACATGGTTGAGGCATGGGCGGAACTGCATCAACGGGGCGCAACTTGACACTGCCACCGTAGCAGCAGCCATCCTGACTGCTGTAGAGCCGGGCTTCCAGCCCGGCGGATTGGCGTGCCGCCGGTTCGTTCCCCGGCCAGATTTGCTCAAGGCCGGCTTTCGCTCCGGGCGGCTGGAAGCCGCCCGCTACGTCAGGCATGGATGCCTGACGCTACGCGTTGGTGGTTGTGCCAAGTTGCGCCCGCATCAACGCGAATTGCTGGAGGACTGGGAGCGTTTGCAGGCTGGACAAGCGCCGCAACCCATCACACCTTTAGCCTGAGAACTGAAGCATGAGCCATCCGATCTACAAAGTCCGCTCGGTGAAAATCGTCGCGCCCCACACGTTGCGCGTGGGCTTTGATGACGGCACGGAGCAGACGATTGATTTCCGGCCGGTGCTGGCGGGTGAACTCTACGGCCCGCTGCGCGCGCTGTCTTTGTTCAATCAGGTGCGGGTTGATCCCGAAGTCCACACGCTGGTCTGGCCCAACGGCGCGGACTTTGATCCGGCCACACTTCATGATTGGCCTGAACATGAGAAAGCTCTGGCCACCCGCGCGCGAGAATGGGAATCGCAACCGGCCTGACTACTCCCACTCAATCGTCCCCGGCGGTTTGCTGGTGATGTCGAAGCCGCGGCGGCCTGCCCCGATGCCGCCTGCTCGCGAAAGCCTTCGGAGTTTATCGGGGTTGACGCTGTTCTATCTGTGGCACACGCGGCAAAGCGGCTTTTGACACGTCCCGCGCCAACAATCACATTGCCAACAGGGAAACTCGAGAACTCGTCATCGAGATGAAGTTGTTGGAGCGGCGCATGACTCTCTTTGAAGAAAAATACGGAGTATTGAGCGCCGACTTCTACCCCGCGCTCATGTCGGGTGAATTGGCGCGCTACGATGAGTTCGACGAGACGCGCGCGGACTTCAGCCGGTGGAAAGGGCTTTACGAGACTTGGAAACGGCGCAAGGAGGCTTACGAGCGGCAATTGAAGTCCCAAGGACTGGCTGGCGCGCTACGGTTGCAGCCAGCCGATTGAGCATGAGCGACGACCCGCTTGCATATCCGTCAGGCCAGGCTTAACCTACCTCCGTGAGCACGACGCTGAACATTGAGGAAGCGCAGCACAAGCTTTCCCACCTGCTCGAACTGGCGCAGGCTGGCCATGAGGTCATCATTCAGGACGCGCAGAAGGGTAAGGCCCGGCTCGTGCCCATCGCCCAGCCGCCGCAAAAGCCCCGGGTCTTCGGCCTGCACGAAGGCGAAATCTGGATGAGCGACGATTTCAACGCTCCTTTGCCCGATTCTTTCTGGCTTGGCGAAGGTGCGAAATGAATCTCCTGCTCGACACCCAAGCGTTGATCTGGTTGGACAGCGATCAAGCCAAACTCTCCACGCCGGCTCGACGGGTCTGCGCGAACCCCAACAACACTCTTTGGTTCAGCGCCGCCAGCGTCTGGGAGATGCAGATCAAGATCGCGTTGGGCAAACTGCGCTTGCGCCGCCCGCTGGCCGACGTGATCGCCGACCAGCATCAAACCAACGCCATTCAGATCCTCCCCGTCCAACTATCACACGTGCTGGAACTGCAGAATTTGCCGACGCCGCACAAAGACCCCTTTGATCGTCTCATCATTGCCCAGGCCAAATGCGAAGGCTGGCAGATCGTCAGCAGCGATCCTGAGTTCAGGACTTATCCCGTGCGGGTGGTGTGGCAGGCTGCTGATGCTCGCAGGGGAGATTTACGATCCGCTGCGCGAACTGGCCGTGTTCGGTCAGGTGCGGATTGACCCGGAAGTCCACACGCTGGTCTGGCCCAACGGCGCAGACTTTGATCCGGCCACGCTCCACAATTGGCCGGAGCAGGTGAAAGCTTTGACCGCCCGCGCTCGCGAGTGGGAATCGCAACCGGCCTGACTACTCCCACTCAATCGTCCCCGGCGGCTTGCTCGTAATGTCGAAGACGCAGCGGTTCACGCCATTCACTTCGTTGATGATGCGGCTGGCGAGTTTTTCGAGCAACTCGTACGGCAGCTTGACCCAGTCGGCTGTCATGCCGTCCTGCGAGTCAACCGCGCGCACGGCGATGGTGCAATCGTAGGTGCGCTCGTCGCCCATCACGCCCACGCTGCGCACCGGCAGCAACACCGCGAAGCTTTGCCAAATCCGGTAATACCAGCCGCTGGCTTTCATTTCCTCAATGATGATCCGGTCTGCCTGGCGCAGAATCTCCAGGCGCTCGGGCGTGACTGCGCCGAGGATGCGCACGGCCAGCCCTGGGCCGGGGAACGGCTGCCGCCAGACGATTTCCTTGGGCAGGCCCAGTTCGAGTCCGAGCTGGCGCACTTCGTCCTTGAACAGGCAGCGCAGCGGCTCGGTGAGTTGGAACTTCATTTTCTTCGGCAGCCCGCCGACGTTGTGATGGCTCTTGATCATCGCGGCGGGATTGCCGCCGATGGGCACGGACTCGATCACGTCCGGATACAGCGTGCCTTGGGCGAGGAACTTCGCCTTGCCCGCGCGCCTAGTCGCCGCCTCGAAGACTTCGATGAACGTTTTGCCGATGATTTTGCGTTTGCGCTCGGGATCGGTGACGCCGCGCAGCCTCGTGAGGAAACGCTTCGACGCATCAACGTATTTCAATTTAATGCGGAAATTTTCGGCGAACACGCGCTGCACGACCTCCGCTTCGCGTCCGCGCAGCAGGCCGTTATTGACGAAAATGCAGGTGAGTTGGTCGCCGACGGCCCGGTGAAGCAGCGCCGCGGCCACGCTCGAATCCACGCCCCCGCTCAGGCCGAGGATCACGCGCTGGTTGCCGACTTGCGCGCGGATTTCGGCGATGGCCTGGTCAATGTAATTGCGCATCGTCCAGTTTTTGCCGCAGCCGCAGACGTTGTGAACGAAGTTGGAAAGGATTTCCTTGCCGCGCGGTGTGTGCGCGACCTCGGGATGAAATTGCAGGCCGAAAATCCGCCGGTCGCGGTGCTCAATGGCGGCGAATTGAGAATTCTCCGTGACGGCGACGGGCTTAAAGCCTCTGGGAATCCGCGTGAGCTTGTCGCCGTGCGAATTCCAGACCTGCAAGTTCGCGGGCAGCTTCGCGAAGAGCGGACAGCGCCCATCCTTCACGCGCAACGCGCCCTTGCCGTATTCACGTTTCTGGCCGGACTCGACCTTGCCGCCGAGGAACTGCGCCAACAGTTGCAGACCGTAGCAGATGCCGAGCACGGGAATGCCCAGCTCAAATACCTTTCGATCCGGCAACGGCGCATGCGTCGCGTAAACAGACGATGGCCCGCCGGAGAGAATGATGCCTTTCGGCGCGAGCGCGAAGATGTCCTTCGCGGGCGTGTCGTAGCGGAGGATGGTCGAATAGACGTTGCACTCGCGCACGCGCCGCGCGATGACCTGCGTGTATTGCGAACCAAAATCCAGAATGACAATTTGCTCGGTCATGGAATCGTCCAGAGGCGGATTGTTTGCCTTTGGACCAGGGCTTTGGCGAGAGAAATGTAGCCGCAGGCTTTAGCTTGCGCCAGCGCGACCCGAAACCAGCCCTGGCGCAACCTGAAGGTTGCGGCTACTGCTTCACCACCTTCACCTCGCCGGTGTTCGGGTCGTAAACGATCTTCATGCCCGGCGGCGCCTGCGGAATCTCGGGAATGTATTTCCCGTCCGCCAGTTCCTGCAAGTTTGTCGGGTAGCGCCCTTCCGAGAGGTTGAACATCTGAAGGGCCTTGTTGATGGCGGCAACGTCAATTGTCTTCTCGGCGTGCGTCTTGGCCTTGCCCATCGCGCCCAGATAGTCCGCCGGCGCGGTCAACGGGTTTTCGCCGGGCGCACTGGCGGTCTCCTTCTTGCCGCAACCAACGAGGAGGAGTGAAAATGCGCAGCAAAGCGCGAGCAATGTTTTCATGAGAGTAATCTAGCCCCGTTCGCGAAAAAACCAAGGGTAAGGTCGCCCGCGAAACGCGGCTGTCAGTTGGTGTGCCGCTCGGCCCAGGCCAAAGCACACAGTCGCGGCTGCGCTTCGGCACAGCCGTGTTATCCACGGCGCAACCGTTTGGTCGGGCCCGCCTGCTACTTCGCCGGAGCGGGCTGCGCGGGCGCGTTGGTGCCCGAAGGCGCAGGCGGGGTCTCTGCGCTTTTTCCGCACCCAACGAGCAACATGCCACTCATAAGCCCGAACAACACGAGGAGGAACAATTTGGTTTTCATTGGCGCCAGCTTAGCAACCCGGCAGGCTATTTCAACAGAAATTTGTTCGCCTTCACGCGTCGGCAGGGCGGATTCAAGGACCGGCCAAAAGACCGTAGCCGCCGAGGTAACGAGGCGGAAGTTGACTTGGTGGGAAAATCCGCCTCCTCACGTCGGCGGCTACAATCTTGAATTCGCCCCGACAGTCAGTGTTCGCGCGGCCAAATCGCGGGCCTGTTTGATCAATTCAAAGTCCTCGCGCAGGTCGCCGAAACGGAACTTGGGCAGGCCGCTCTGTTGCTGCCCGAGCAATTCGCCCGGCCCGCGCAGTTTCAGGTCGGCTTCGGCGATCTGGAAACCATCCGTCGTTTGCTCGAGGACTTTGAGCCTTTGCCGGGCCTCGTCGGTCTTCGCGCTGGCGACGAGAATGCAATGGGATTCATGTGCTCCGCGACCGATGCGCCCGCGCAACTGGTGGAGTTGCGCCAGACCGAACTGCTCCGCGTTTTCGACCAGCATGATCGTCGCGTTCGGCACGTCCACGCCGACCTCGACCAGCGACGTGGCCAGCAGCACGTGCACGGCCTGCGTGCGAAATGCCTGCATGACGTTTTCTTTCTGCCGGCTTCCGAGCCGGCCATGCAACAGCCCCACGCGGAACGGTGCAAGCGCCTTTTTCAGGTTCTCATATTCCTGAGTGACGGCCTTGAGATCGCCGTTGCCGGAATCCTCCACACGCGGGTAAACGATGTATGCCTGCCGGCCCTCGGCCAGTTTTTCGCGAATGAACTCCCAGACTTTCGGCAGCGTGTCGGCTGTCCGCACAAAAGTCCGGATGCGTCCGCGCCCCGGCGGCAGTTCGTCAATGACTGAAACGTCCAAGTCGCCGTAAAGCGTCAGACCCAGCGTCCGTGGGATCGGCGTCGCCGTCATGACCAAAACGTGCGGATAGCGTCCCTTGCGCACGAACTGCTCGCGCTGCGCGACGCCGAACTTGTGCTGCTCGTCAATGATGACGAGGCCGAGGTTCTCAATCGCAAAGCCGGCTTCGATCAGCGCATGCGTGCCGATGAACAGGGTCGAGGGTCGAGGGTCGAGGGTCGAGAGCCGTAGCCGTTTTTGCCCCTCGACTCTCGACTCTCGACTCTCGGCGGTTTTTCGGCTGCCCGTCTGCAACTCCACCGACAAACGGAGCGGCTCAAACCAGTGGCGGAAGTTTTGGAAATGCTGCTCGGCGAGAATCTCGGTCGGGGCCATGAGCGCGACGTTGAAGCCGCTTTCAATCGCCATCAACGCGCTGCACGCGGCCACCACCGTTTTGCCCGAGCCAACATCGCCTTGCAGCAACCGCCGCATCGGGTGTCGCCCGGCCAGGTCGTGGCGAATCTCGCGCAGCACGCGCGTCTGCGCCACCGTCAGTTGGAAGCCCAACTGGGCGAGGAACGGCTTGATCAACCGGTTGTTTCCGCCGCACGGTAGCGCCCCGGCCCTGGCTTGAAACCGTTTCCGGCGAAGCTGAATGTCGCGTTGCAAGGCGATGAATTCATCCAGCGCCAGCCGGCGTCGCGCGATTTCGACATCCTCAGGCGCTTCCGGGAAATGCAGCATGTGAATCGCGTTGGCCCGGGTGGGCCACAGGGTTGCAGGTTGCAGGTTGCAGGTTGCAGATTTCTCCGTTTCCACGCGCTCGTTTTGGGAAGCCAGCAACCTGCAACTTTCAACCTGCAACTTCAGTTCCGGCCACGGCTCAGTGATTTGCGCTTCGACGCGGTTCAACGTCCGCCAGATCAGCCCGCGCAGCCAGCGTTGCGGCAAGCCCTCCGTCAACGGGTAAACCGGCGCGAGGCGGTTGAGATGAATAAAGTCTTCCTCCCCGCTTTCGACGACTTCCGTTTCCGGATGATCAATGGTGCGCGGCTTGAGCGAGGTCAGCTTGCCGAAGACGAAGACCTCGTCGCCCACTTCGAAATACTTTTCCATGAACGGGAGGTTCCACCAGCGGCAATGAAGACGGGCGGTGCCGTCATCGAGGATCAATTCAAAGACCGATTTCGCCCCTTTGCGAAAGCGGTTGACGCCCATCGCCACGACCGTGCCCCGGGTCGTGGCCGGCTCGTCGGCGCTGAGTTCTGCAATGGCGCGGAAGTGCCGCCGGTCTTCGTAACGCCGGGGCCGGTGCAGGAGCAGGTCTTCAATGGTGTGTATGTCCAGACGGGCAAGTTGCGCCGCGCGTTCCGGGCCGACGCCCCAGAGCGTGGTCACCGGTCGGGCAAGCGGCGGCAAAGCGGGCGATTTCGTTTGCAGCGCGGACATCGCCAGCGACGATACAAACCACCCGGCACAGCTTCAACGGGAAAGGGGTTGGAGTTCAGGCTTCAGCCTGCTCCGAACGACAAGCTAAAGCTTGAACTCCAACGCTCCAACTCGGTCGGTTCAAATTTCGATGACCGTAATTTCGGGTCGGCAGTTGAAGCGCACGGGTAAGTGAAACCAGCCGATGCCCGCGCCGACGTAAAGCGGGCCGGACGGCGTCTGAAAAAGGCCAAGGTCGTACCGTCCGACGCCGAAGCCCAAGACCGGCGGTCCATAGAACGGAAGGCGCACCTGCCCGCCGTGCGAGTGTCCCGCCAACACGAGGTCGAACTTGTAGTCGGCCAGCTTCTCGATCCATTCGGGATAATGGATGAGCATGATGTTCTTTGTCGCCGGGTTCAGCACGGGTTGGGGTATCCGGATGCACTTGGCGCCGAAGATGTTGACCTTGCCACCCGCGGCCAGAACGCTCTCGTCCATCAACCATTTGCCGCCCGTGGCCGCAAACGTGCGGGCGATGACATCGAAATCCGCGTGGCTCCAGTAATCGTGGTTGCCAGGAATGCCATACAACGGCGCTTTGATCTCCCGCAGCCCGGCCAGCGCTTCCCCCAGAAACCCGGCGTCCTCGACAATGTCGCCGGTGAAGCAAACGAAGTCGGGTGACGCCGCGTTGATCTTGCGGATGACGGTCTGGAGGAATTGGCGGTCGCCCTTGTGATGCAAGTCCGTGAAATGAGCCAGGCGATGCGAAGGCTTGTGCCGCGCCAGGCGGATCGTGCGCACTTTGATCCAGCGTGGCTCGAGCCAGAAGGCGTCGGCGACAACGACGGCGGGCGTGCCCAAAAGCAGTGCCCCGAGAAACCAGCGTCGGCTGATTTTGCTAAATTCCATCGAGAATCCTGACAGTGCTCTTGCCAAACTTAAACATCGGATCAGCCATCCGCAAGGATTGCGCGCAACGTCCTGACCAGCTACGTTCCGCCCAGTGACAAAACCTGCCGTTCAGAACAGTCGCGCCCCTGCGCCGCTGCTTCTGCTTGTTCAAACCAACACCGTCCAAGCCTGGCGGCGTTTGAAGTCTCTGCGTGAACAGTCGCGCCTGCTGGTCAGCCTGATCGCCGGGTTCATCCTCGGTTACGCGGTGCTGTCATACTGGCTTTTCTACAAAGGGTTGAAGTTTCTAAACGCTTTCCCCGGGCTGGGCACGGTGCTCGCCGAACGGCTGCTGTATTTGCTGTTTGCCTTCCTGTTCGTGCTGCTGTTGCTGAGCAATCTCGTCATCAGTTACACGAATCTCTTTCGCAACCGCGAGGCTGCCTTCCTGCTCGGGTTGCCCGTGCCGGCCCAGACGATTTTCCGATGGAAGTTCATCGAATCCACACTGCTGGCCTCGTGGGCGTTCCTGTTTCTGATCGCGCCGTTGTTGGGCGCCTTTGGCGTTACGCACAAGGTGGCGTGGCACTTTTACCCGCTCATCGTCCTGCTCATCGCGCTGTTCATCGTGTTGCCAGGCATGGCGGGCGCGTGGGCGGCCATTCAATTGGCGCGTTACCTGGATCGCCGGACGTTCCAGGTCGCCGCGCTCATCGCGGCCATGCTGCTGATGGCCTCCGCCGCGTTTTTGTGGAAGACGGTGCCGATTTCGGAGGACAACCTCGAGACCCGCGTGCTGCCGGTGTTGGACCAATTGCTGGTCAAGACAAGCTTCGCCCAGTTTCCGTTCCTCCCCAGTTACTGGCTTGCCAGCGGGGTGCTGGAGTGGGCCGAAGGCGCGGTGACTGCCGCTGCATTTTTCATTCTGGTGCTGCTCAGTTACGTCGCTTTCTTCGGTTCGCTGGCGTTCACGCGGCTGGGCAACGCGTTCTGTGACGCCGCGTCCGTGGTCCAGAGCCGGGCCAGCGTGTGGGGCCATTGGGCGTGGTTCCGTGCAAGGAGCAGCCGCGCCAAGGCGTTCGGCTACGGTACGGGATTGGCGGAAAAAGCCGTCGCGCTGCTGCGCTGGGTGCGTCCCGACACGCGCGCTTTGGTGGTCAAAGACGCCCGGACGTTTTGGCGCGACACGACGCAGTGGGGGCAGACGGTGCTGCTGTTCGGGCTGCTCGGCGTTTACATCATCAACCTCCGCCACTTCACGCAGCAACTGGGCAATCCGTTTTGGGTGAACCTCGTCTCGCATTTGAACCTGGCCGCCTGCGCGCTCAACCTGGCCACGGTGACGACGCGGTTCGTTTATCCGCAGTTTTCGCTCGAAGGGCGCGGGCTGTGGGTCATCGGACTGGCGCCGATGGGGTTGGAGCGGGTCGTCAAAACCAAATACTGGCTGGCCAGTTGCGCCTCGCTCGTTGTGACGCTTGGCCTCATCCTCCTGTCCTGTCACCTGTTGGAGATGTCGTGGGATCGCATCGCGTTCTTCGGCGCGGTGGTGACGGTGATGACCTTCACGCTGAACGGGCTGGCGGCGGGACTCGGGGTGTTGTATCCGAACTTCAAGGAAAACAACCCCAGCAAAATCGTCAGCGGCTTCGGCGGGACGTTTTGCCTGGTGCTCAGCTTTCTTTACATTCTCGGGTCGGTCCTGCTGTTGGCTGTCGCGTCGCCGGGGCTTTTCCCGCGCAGCCCTTCGCCCAAACTCGTCTTCTTTAGCCTCGGCGGCTTCGCACTGTTGTCGTATGTTCTGGGCTGGTTGCCTTTGCGAATCGCGTTGCGGCAGTTGAGCAAATTCGAGCTGTGAAAGGCGGTTTGAAAACTTGCGCTGGGACATCGTTCTCGTCCTTCCTCCTCGTCCTCGCGCTCGAAAACGCGCCTGAAACCGAGGACGAGAACGAAGGACGACGACGAGGACGACGCGCGAAAGGAGTTTTCAAACACGCAGTGAAACGCGCCGGCGCCAGCGCGGTCAACGGCGGATGAATTTCTCCAGCAATTCGAACAACGCCGGGGCGTCGGCAACGTGAACCGCAGGGCCATCGGCGCTCACCAGCCCAAATCCATCGCCGTAAGCAGGCCCGTTGGCGACGCAGGCGTCGGTGCGGCACTCGGCAATCTGCCGCCGCGCCAACTGAATCACGCCAGCGCGGTCGCCGTCCACTTCGTATTTCCAACCAACCAGTCGCGCTGTGGGAAACCAGTCGCGCAGGCTGGCAATGATCTTGGGCGTGGGAATGAGTTCCGCGAGGAGTGAACCGTGGCTCGTGGAGATTTTGCCGGCTTGGATTTCCGTGAGCTGGCCGTCGGCGGAGCGCGCCCAGACTTTGCCGAAGGTGAAGTCGCACACTGCGGCGGCATGAAACACGGCGTCCACCGGCTGGCCAGCCATTGCCCGCAATCGCTCGCACAGGTCGGCCGTCGTGGTGAAAGTCTCGACTTGATGCGCCCGCCGTTCCCCGTCCCGCACCTCCGCTCGCGCGGAGCGGAGTTGCGGGATTGCCTGCTGGCCGATCAGCAGGGTGACGGCGTGGCCTTTGTCGAAAAGAAAGTTCGTCAATTCGGACCCGAGCCGGCCGGTGGAAAAATTCGTGAGCCGCCGCGCTTCATCCAGCGGTTCAAAGGTCGGCCCGGCCGTGACGATGCAGTTCATGCGGGACAGGGTGCGCCAGGCGTCGGGATTGCCAAGTGTTTTTCTGTGACTGGCCGCGTTTGGAGCTGTCCCTGCAGCGTGCGCCGAGGCCGTCGGGTTATCGTTCTCGGTTTGGCGATGAGCACCTGGGCCGGGATCCGCAGTTTCCAGCGCCCCAAGCGAGCGCCAAGTGAGAAGCGAAAATCCGGCGCGGACAGTTTCAGTTCACCATCGCGCGCGGTAATCCGGACTGGTCAGCACATACATGAAGAAGGCGACCAAGGCTAAAATGACGAGAATTATGACAGCCAAGAAGATATAAAACCCGTTGTGTCTTAGAAACCTTCGCCACTTTCTGCCGTGTCGCAACTCGGACTGCATGGACCCGGATGATTGGCAAATGAGTCTGAACGAGCAAGGCTTATTTTTGCCGAGATGAGGGAATGACTTGAGGGCTTCGTATCTTGAAACGACTCTCTCGTTCAAACTTGAGGCTTGGGGGCGAGGCGCGCATATTCTCCGCATGTTGCGCGCGTGGCGGAATGGCAGACGCACCAGACTTAGGATCTGGTCCCGAAAGGGGTGGAGGTTCGAGTCCTCTCGCGCGCACCATGAGGTTGAGAGTAGCACGCGCGCGTTTCCTGACGCCGCGCACGGGCGAGGGTAAGTCAGTCATCTGGAAACCTGGGTATGAGAAAACAATTAAGCTTCTTTTTATCGGCGTTTGTCAGCGCGATCGCGTTGGGCGCAGGCACGGACTCGACACAAATCACACAGCCAGCCCGCACGCTCCCGCCGCGGAACGTCATTTTAGTCGGCTGGGACGGCGCGCAGCGCGAGCACGTCAGGGAATGTCTCCAGCGCGGCGAGTTGTCGGCGCTCAAGGCCTTGGCGAGCGAGGGCAGCCTCCGCAACATAGACGTTCGCGGCACGACCGATACCAAGGCAGGCTGGAGCCAAATCCTCACCGGCTACGATCCCGACGTGACGGGCGTTTATTCCAATAGCAGGTTCCAGCCTGTGCCCAGGGGCTTGAGTGTGTTCGAGAGGTTGAAGGAGAGGTTTGGGCCGGCTTTCGTAACGGTCGCAGTCATTGCCAAGGAGCAGCATTGCGGCGAAATCCGCCCGCCGTCCAAAGAACCGGTGACGGACGCCCCGGCCAACGCGGCCAGCAGCCAAGGCACGAATGGCAACAAGACGGGGGCCAACAACCACTTTGTGCCCGAGCACGGCAAGCCGGACGCGGGCACGAAGATTATCGAAGAAAACGGCGTGAAGTACAGGGTTTTCCCCGGCAGCCCGTATTACTACACGAAGGACGCATGCAACCAATGGATTTCCGGGCTGATAAAGGACGAAGCCGTCGGCGCGAAGACGATTGAGTTGCTCGAGCAATACAGAGACAAACCATTCTTCTTCTTCGTGCATTTTGCCAAAGCGGATCAAAACGGCCACGCGTTCGGCGAGAACTCCAAGGAATACAACGATGCGCTGATCTCGAACGACGCCTGGACCGGCCGGATTGTGCAAAAGCTCAAAGACCTTGGCCTGTACGACAAGACGCTGATTTACGTGACGGCGGACCACGGATTTGACGAAGGCAAAAGCAGCCACAAAAATGCGCCGCGCGTGTTTCTTGCCGCCAACGATCCAACTGTGAAGCGGAACGGCGACCGCGCGGACATTACGCCGACCATCCTCAAGCGGTTCGGCGTGGATGTGACCAAACTGCGACCGCCGCTGGCTGGCGCGCCTTTGGACGGACCCGCGAAAAGCTCTTCCCGAGCCAGGCCATCCAAATCCTGATTCTCCGGCAACGTACACGGAGCGACCGGAGGGCGCTCGTCCACGAGCGCCGTCAATGGACTAGGCCGCCTTCAGGCGGCAGCCGCGTAAACGTGTTTCAATCTGCGCCCCGCGCGCGTGCGCGGGGCGACAGCTTGACAGTTCACCCCCCGGCGACGCTTCTTCGTTTCAATCCGCGCCCCGCGCGCGTGCGCGGGGCGACGTTGGAGGTAGAGCACTTCGTTTGGAGTCCGCAGTTTCAATCCGCGCCCCGCGCGCGTGCGCGGGGCGACATGACGCGCAGAGCGCACAGGAGGCCGGGTTCAAGTTTCAATCCGCGCCCCGCGCGCGTGCGCGGGGCGACCTGGAGGTTGGAAGTGACAAATGAATCGAAAGGTTGTTTCAATCCGCGCCCCGCGCGCGTGCGCGGGGCGACTACAGTTCTCATCCTCAGTCTGGCGATCGGCGCC
>Ga0315289_10001525_pt1 | contig 36080 bp, 50 predicted proteins | sample YL17G11_40_MG_FD_203452 | JGI IMG/M metagenome (GOLD analysis project Ga0315289, IMG submission 203452) | Sediment microbial communities from Yellowstone Lake, YNP, Wyoming, USA - YL17G11_40 | ecosystem: Environmental > Aquatic > Freshwater > Lake > Sediment | place: USA: Wyoming | collected...
CTAAATAATTACCGGGTTGGTTGAGATCACCCCAATGAGGAACCCCATTTCTTTTAAAACTATTTGATAGTCCAGGATTTGCATGATATTCTTTGTGTGCGCCTCCACTACCAGCATAACTATCACCCAAATTCAGCCACAACGTCCCTTCCGTCTTCAAGACCCTCTTCACTTCCCTAAATACCTCAACCATCTTGGTCGTGTATTCCTCTGGGGTTTTCTCAAGACCGAGCTGCCTTTCGACTCCATAATTTCTCAACCCCAAGTAAGGGGGACTTGTTATACAACAATCAACGCTTTCATCGGGCATAGTCTTTAAAACTTCCAGGGCAGAACCACAGATGATTTTATTGACTTCCATCACATAACCCCATCAACTGCTTTCCAGAACTCGAAAGGCGCCTGTCTGAGTTTGCGCCGTAATCCTTCGGTATCCTCAAGATTTATGCCCCAACTCATGTGACCGGCGTGATTATCCGAGATCACTTTGCATCCGCAGAGTGCTGCCTCAAAGATCACGCGCTCTCCTGCCCCATATTCATCCATAAGGTGAATCAGAAATTCGTACTCACTGTAGAGTGCGGACATCTCATCCACCTTAACCATTGCCCTTGCCTTCACATTTGGTCCTGATACGGCAGGGTCGCTGTTATGCAAGACCGTGAACTCAATCTTAGGATGTGTATTAATGTAGTCCTGCAACTTATTCCAAGTTTTGAAGTTACGGATATTGCAAACCAATGCAGTGTTTGGTTTTCTCTCTATCCCGAGGACTGGTTTGAATACATCCACATCAATGGCCAGTGGTAGGCATATTCCATCGCAACCCAGCGCCTTCTTGTGATTCTCAAGATGTATGGGAGATAAAAAGACGTTGAGCCGTGATCCCTGAAAGAGTCGGCGACTGAATTCTCGTGCCCGTTCAATTTCCCGGTGGTCGTGCTCATATTTAATATAGGGGATTCTCTGGCAGTAAATGGCCTCAAGGATCTCCCGCATCTGTCCCTGTTCAAAGGCAAAAAGATTGTTGAGAATGACAAGATCGGCCTTAAGGTCAGGTACATGGAAAGCAGTGGGGGTCATAACTGAAATATCAAATCCGCAGTCCATTCCTGTCTTTATGACTTCCTGACAACTCATCTCAGCGCCACCCATGATCGAACTATCCATTATCCACGCCACCCGTGTTTTTTTTTGAGCCCTGGATTTACCTTTGGTCTCATAGGTCTGTCCATCCGGGATTGATTGCCCATTCCTTGCGGTCATCATCCGTGTCTCATAGGTTCGACTTGGCTGGTTATCTCTGACGATCTGCCAGATCCCTTTAGCCTCGCCCTTCTGAGCTTTTGACAATTCCTCATAGCGATAAGGGCCGTAAGACTTCAAGGCCGGATCGAGAACCTTTACTTTGACTATTTTCACTTCGCTATCATCATCCATCTTGGTTTTGCCCCCGGTCTAACCGCCGGGGGCTTCGGGTTAATTGTTTAAATCAGTTACGATTCGATTGCCGCTCTCAGGATTGCAAATGCAATCGGCACGCCGGGACAGCCGTCCATCCTCATGACGAAACGAAGAACCGTCTCATCATAGAAGAAGTAGGCGTCCTTGCTCATGTCGATGGTCATATCCTGTCTCAGCGCCCAGATGTAATATCCGAGGTCGCCAAGGATGATGTCGCCCTTGCTGCCAAGAGCCGGGCAATTCCGGGTCTTGATGACTGGATACTCGATGATCTGGGGACCGGTGCTGCCTGGAGGCCAACCATAGTTATAAACTGGTTGCCCGACCGTATCCTTCTCTTTCCGCAGAGTATTGGCCGTGAGTTTCCTGGTCAGGAACGTTAGATTCGCAAAATTCTCATCAATCGCTGAATCGAGATTGATGATGTCGTTGAACTTGACCAATCCGGTAGTCGTCCTATTGACGAAATTGATGCTTGGTTCGTTGATGATACCTAACATCTGTCCAGCATTTCCTGATCCACTAATTACCTCACCCTCGATTTTGTACTGGAATGCCCGTACAAAAAGTCCAGTGATGTAGTTGATGAGGTTAATGGCACTGTCTGCAATCACCTCGTCAGTCAGAGGAATAATGCCGATTAGCTTTTTTGCCGTGAAGGTTTTGTAACTGAATGTGGGCTTAGTCTCTTTTTTGACTTCCATCTCTTCGGGATGATAGAGTACGATCCCTCCGAAATACGATCCGGCGGCCTGAGAGAGTGTGGGCACTCTCATGGCGAGCGAACTCATCGGCATCCTCCAGAGCAGAGGCAATATTTTACTCTGTGCGGTTGCAAACTCGATTACCGTTGCGATAAACTCGATAGGAACCAGGGCGCCTGCATCGGTTGTGGTCAAGGCATCAGATGCGGCCTTCGTGTTCCATTCCCGGATTTCCTTATTATAGTCTTGGATGTTCATGCCTTTTGAGAGCATGGTGCTGGGGTTAAACCCGCACTTGCATCCTTCGGCGAACTTCTGCATGGCTGGTGAGAGTCTCTTCCAAGGGCCGTTCCCCCTCGCCAGAGTCAAGGCGAAATCCTTATCCTCCAACCGGTCATACCGCTTGGTGAAATACCTCTCATCGATCTCCGACCCTTCCTTATTTTCAGAAGAGAAGATTTTCGCCCTTTCGGTCTCGACTACCTTATTGACTTCCTCCTTTATTGCCGTAACAGTTCCTTCCCTGATGGCCTTCTCAAGAGCATCGGTGTTGAGAAGAAACTTTCCTTCTTTTTCTTCCATTGCAATTTCCATTTGTTATCTCCTTAATTCACCTTCCCCCGCAGTCGGTCAAACTCTTCCTTGACGACTTGAGGGATGGTCTTTTTGATGATTTCTGTGATCTGGAGACTGACTTGCGCGGACATTTCAGCCCGGGCCGTCTCCCGATCCTTCGTGGTGCTGATTACTACAATCTTCTTGTTCGGGGGGTCTGGAGGTTCACCCTGTTCTTCCTTTTTCTCTGCCCCCGGTTGTGCAGAGAGGTTAGAGAGGGTGGTTTTGATCTCAGTGAGGACTTCTTTCAGGTCCTCAATTTCCGCTTGCAGGAATTCCAGGGCATGATTAACTTCCTTATTTTCTATGTCTTCTTCATCCTTCTCACTCGCCGGCTCGAAAGGTTTACAGGTATAATCATGACTCTTACACCATGCCCTTGCTTCATCAGCCGTGAACTTATCCTTTGAGAACCGAAGTGCCTGAAGCTCGACTGAATCGTCTTCCTTCACACCCCAGATGGCATCTATGCCCTTGCCGAACTTGTCATTCTGCCTGCGAATGCGCTTGTATTGATCAGGTTCGTTTATCCGGCAAGCGTGCTCAGATGGGTAGGGTTTGATCTCAATGGGATCTGAATCTTCGCAATCACAGGTTTCGGGTCCGCATTTGCCACAGTGTTTGATCTCAACACCAGGACTTATTACCTTAAAGCAGATATTCCCCTGCTGTTTTTCCACTGTTGATGCTTCGGGGTTCATGGGCACGCCAACCTGTGAATATTCAAGGAGGCGCCATTTTAAGATGTCCCGACCCCTGCCCTGGTCGATTTCCTTGTAATCATCTGCGATGTAACCGATGCTCCAATTCGGCATATAACCCTCAACAGCCTTTTTCCATAGACGTTTACCCACTTCATCAGGGAAATACTGAGTCTTGGCCTGAACTCCCTTCTTGCCCTTGAACTTACCGGGTTGAATCCAGAGAGGTTTGGCAATAGGTTCGCTACCCATTAATCCAAATCCGTGAGAATGCAAGACAACGACCTTGCCGTCGATAGTCATGCCATTTGCCCGCATGATGTCTCCACCCCGATCTGGGGTCTCGGTACTGATGAAGTGCACAACGGTCAGCTCTGCTTCGCTGCTTTCTTTTACTTCTGCTACAAAATCCTTATATTCAATCTGTCCTAACATTTTCTTTCCTCCTGTGTTTCCCCAACAAAAAAGCCCCTGGCCTACCACGTGGCTCAGAGGCTTTATGTTGCTATGTTGGGTTTCCCTTCTGGGTCGCGACTCCCGAGAGGGAAATGGGTTATCGGGTTATGTCATAGAATATTTAAACTTTTCCAGCATATTGAATGGCGAGGGTACGATTATCCATTATTTCTTCTCCACATACGCTACGACACATCGACAATTAATATTTTCCCCCGGATCTGTCCCATTCCCCGGAACCATCATGTGATCCTGCCCAACCTCAAATTCTTCATTTATGGGAATACCTTTCCGATACTGTCTATCCGCCTCAAGATGTGTTGGCCTGCACGCCCCGTCCCTTGCCGACAACCAGAATTTATTCAGTTCCTCATCTAACCCCGACTGCTTGACGCCCTCAAGGTCTGCCCAGTTTGAGGCTGCCATTACTTCAGTCCGAGCAATCAGGGGTGCTCGGTACTTATCCCATGAATCGAACTTCTCCCGCAGAGTATCGCCTATTACACTCAAGGGTTGCCCCTCGGTGAACCCATCCCGGATAATTGCTTTGATGGCGTCAAATGTCGTTCCGCTTACCTCTTTGGAAAACTGATCTAATCTACTGCCGATCCACTCAAGCACCCGGGGATCGTTCATGTTGAATCCGATACCCGCGCCAAGTTCTCTGAGTCGTGATAATGCTGCCTGATCAGCGATCCATGATATTGTGGGATGGAATAGAGTCTTCAGTCTTTTTGCCTCTTCCTCAACATCAATATTAATGTCATTCAAGTCCTTCTTGCCATTCTCAGCTAGGTGTCTTTCAACTTTGGTCCGGTGCCAGCCTGCGATTCTCCCCTCAATCCGTCTTCCCTCCCGCATGAGTCTGGTGATTACTTCCTCAAGTTGGCCTTTCCAGTAGGATTGCAGGGGTTTGATAATAAGAGATTCCCAATGGTCGGTTCGTCCCACGAATGCCTTCCAGTAGATGTCTTTCCGGTCTTCAGTCCAGAAGTCATCATTGAGTAATTTATTCTCAAATGAGGGCAATTCTTTAGGGAGCTCATTCGCCGGTGGGGTAGGTGGAGTCTTTCCCGGCTGCGCCAGGGTAAAGGGTATCCAAGGTATATCACCCCATGCAACAGGTTGCTTGCCTTCCTTCGCCCGCTCCTCGTTGATGGTAGAATAGGCGGTATTGAGGTTAGTTTGACGCTCACTTAACCGGAACACTTTGTCTTCAGTATCTGGTAGATCAAACTCAATGCTCAATCCCGTGTCATATTTCGGCAACCAGAATGCCTCTATAGCTTCGGCAATCAACATACATCTTGGCTTTAAGCATTCCTGTACGTGGGTATGATCAAGTGCCTCTGCGTTCGCCCGGTTCACATCAGTCACGATGCCGAGTTTGCCCTTGCTCATATCATAAGCGGAGATAAGCCGTTCACTTACCCAGTCGGCTACATCCCTTACCATTGCCTCACGACCGGTCTGACCGCGTGGGGCAGATTTGAGACCTGAATGTAATATTCGTGTTTTTCCCGCCTTCTCTGCGCCACCATATTTCTCGTTGAGATAGGTAAGTAATTCATCAAGTTGCGCCGAGGTCAGTTGCTGGTCGGTCGTCAGATCGTCAACAATCGCTTGATTCTCAAAGAGGGCTTTCTGTTGCTTCTGGAGGTAGAGGTCGATGTCGTAAGGATAGACTTGCGCCATGAGAGGAGACATGCCTTCGTAGATGGATACTGGGGAGGGATACATTAAGGGGATAATCTCATTGGGTTGGAAGGTCTGCCTGATGTCGCCATCCTGATAAATCCATCCTTTCAAAATTTCTTGCTTGTCTGGTATGGCACGGATAGAGGCATACTTCGTGAGAGGTAAAGGCCACACCTCACGAGGGATACTGAGAACCTTATCTTTAGGTGTATAGAGGCAACACATTCCACCCAGTTCCAATCTGACCATAATGTTGTACCAGAGGGTAAACCGGTACATCATGATATTTGGTCGGTTCGTCACATCCAGGTAAGGATGTTCTGTAATCTCAACCTGTTCAAGATCAACCTGTTTAAGATAATATTTCTTCTCGGCCTTGGTGTTGATGGTATGAAGATAATGGAAAAGATTACCATCAATAATTTTCTTGCCCTGTCTACGGTAGATGAAGAGTCGTTGTGGGATCGAGGCCACGTCCTTGGCGATGCGGTCAATGCAGGTATAAACCCATCCTTTGTACGCATCTACCAGTTTTGACCATGGCCAGGGAGACATCACTCCAGATGCAGCCTGCCCGGAATAATAGGAACTGATTAAGGTCGCGATCTGATCCCGCTTTATATAGCCGAATCTATCTGCTAATTTCTTTGATATGGTTTCAATGAGGTTCATTAATCACCTCTAAAAAAAGCTGTCATTCTCTGTTCCTGTGTTCGTTCACTTATTGGCCGGTAATTGCGGTCCACAACGGCGAGGCCGGGAGTGCCGCCCCGTGCCAGATATGATAATGCCTGACTTGTGCAGTCAGCATCCTCATCATGATCTGCGTTCGGGAAGGTTGCCATCTGATCAACGAACTCCAAAATCCACGAAGCATTTTCGGGCAGAAATACTTTACCCGCCTCACAAAGTGGCGTTACTGAATTTGCTCGTGCTACCTTATCGGCATCGGGATTAATGGCAAGTACGGGGATCTTCGTTTCCCGTTTCAACTCTTGAATAAGAGACTGGCCGCTTGCCTTATCTTCTACCAGAACGGCATTAGGTTTCCATATATTGTTTGCCTGCTTTGCCGTTCGCTTCAATTCAGGATACTCAACTCTTTGATTCCAGCGGTCGAGCAAGTAGTAACCGTTCTTTGCCTCACCCCAGGTCAGGCAGCATGAAGGGTCATTCTCTTTCCCCTTCTTGAAGGCCGTATCCCAGGATTGAACGATACGACTGAACTCCGGGGCTTCACGGTAATACTGCCACCATTCCCGTTTAAAGATTGAACCCTCAATGGCTGTCGGTCTCTGCTGATAAAGTGCTTGGAATGCACTTCCCAACACTTGCTGAATAGCAAGTAACTCTTCCCGATTAAATCTATCTGGGCATAAAGCCTCCCCTTCAGCACGCCCCAAGGAATCATCGGCTTCAGCAAATGCAGGCAATGAAATAACTGTCCAGTTAGGACCATCCTCACTCGCAAGGATACGACCGGCGAGATCATCTTGATGCCAGCGAGTCATCTGCAACAATTCCCAGGCCCCAGGTTCTAACCTTGTGTAGAGATCTTCCTTATACCAGTCCCAGCAGCGATCTCTATAGGTTTTACTATTTGCCTCTTCTCTGCTTTTAACTGGATCATCAATAATCAATCCATTTGCACCACGTCCGGTTACACCAGACCCTACACCAACGGCCTTATAACCACCGTCGCTGACCGTTTCCCAGTCCTCGACAGCAGTGCGATCCTTACTAAAGGTTATCCTCCCCTCACAGATCCGGCGCGTTTTACGGCTGAAGGTATTTGCAAGTTGCTGATTGTACGATCCTACAATAATGCGAGTGCTGGAATTACGTTCTAATAGCCAGGCGGGGAAACGAACAGAAGATAATTCACTCTTACCATGCCGGGGAGGTTCGAATATCATCAGCTTTTTAATCTCACCGGCTGCTAACTTTTCAAGTAGAAAAATCGTATAGACGATATGCGGCCATGTCCAGTTCCACTCCGGGGCCGGGGATATTTCCCGAAGCCAGGAATTAAACCTTGTCTTTTTTGTCAGTTCCCTTCGGCGGTCGTACTCTTGCAAGTATGACCTTAACTGCGGATTCAAGTTCATCGTTTGACATTTCCTTTGCTGGGATTAAGGGCGCGCCATCCGCCCCGGTATTCTCTTGCCTCTCCACATACCCCCTATGTTTTGCCTGGGTCTTCAGGTAGAAGCACACTGCCCACGCTTCTCCGTTTAATACCGCCCGGTCAAGAACGCTCTCAGCAGTATCAATTTTTTCCTCTCGCAAATGATGAAGGACTTTCTCAATCGAAGGATGGGTCTGGATAAAGACGTAGAAGGTCTCTCTGCTCACCCCGCACGCTCTGGAGGCTGCTGAGATGTTACCTCGCATCTCCCTTAGTTTGGCTGTTACCAACTCAGTATTGAGCTTCGGTTTTATAATGTCAGATTGTTTTTTATATCTCATCTATACCCCCATAGGGTACACTCATTCAGGCTGGTGTCAATATGCAGGATTTATAAGGATTTATAAGGATTTGACAGTATTTTACTTCAAAAAGGCTCGAAGGTCAGCTTTAATATAATGTGGTTTACCCAAACTTTCAAGAAGGGATATAGCGTCATTCCCAAACTTCTTCCAGTCGATTTCCCTGCTCAATGGATGGTAATTAAGTTTTCCAACCTTAAAGAGATCAACAAAGTCATGAGTTCTAATATCAATCGCACTTCTTGTTATTTTATGCTCGACATCAAACGGTTGATAGGGGTCGCAAGTAAAGCTCAGGAGTATACGTTCGGTTGTTTTGAGTTTACTGCAATCACTGTCAAGATTTTTCAGAAAACCATCACGGAGTTTTGGCTTGTAAAATACTTCCCTTGTTTTAAACAGGGCATCCGGGGCGTAGCAATAAACGCACCCGTGATCACATCCAGCATAGACGTTACAGGCCAGGGCAGCATACTCCCGGGCCTTGCCTTTGGGTTCATAAATTGCTTTCATCAAATATTTTCCTCCGTCTCTTTCTCATGCTTTGGGTTTCGCCTTCTGGAGCAACTCGATGATTAATTTCTCCATTGTTAGGCCACGATCCACCGCTTCATGTCGTAGCCAGTTATGGAGATCGGCGGGACAACGGCGGAGGATGATCTGGCGAGTAGTAGTTAATTTTGATTCAGCCATTGATTTTTCTCCTTTCGGCTTTGTTGTGGGAGTCTAAAACGATTTTGCCGCCATCAAATTTAAAAATACATTTATTCGCCGAATTTTTGAACACCACTCCCACAAAATCCCCTTTTGCGGCCATCGCAAACTCGACGGCCTTGTTGAGGTCGTCGGTTTTAAAGCTTGTTTCGGCACCTGGTGCCGATTGTCTTACTGTATATTTTTTCATTTTCCTTCCTCCTTGGTTAATGGTTAACTGCATCATGCTATATATATATATCAGGCTGTATGGCTTGTCAAGGATTATTTTTAATAATAAATGTAATAAAATCAATAAGTAACAACATTAAGAAAAATTAATGTTGTTTAAACTAAGACTTTTGCTCTGAGCTTGATGTAATGTCCGCCTGCGTGGGGCATTAGTTTTCTAATAACCTCGGTTCTTTCCCCGTCACATTAATTAAATTTAAGATATTTACTTTAATATATTCTGCTATTGCCTTCATGAGGTTTGGTAGGACGCTGTTGCCGATCCTTGCTGTTATGGAAACATAGTCACCTACAAAGTCAAAACTGTCGGGATAGGAGTGGCACCTGCATAGTTCACGGGTAGATAGATTGCGACTGCCATCTGGTAAGAATAAAAAACCAAGTTTGCCAAATGTTGTACTTTTGCTAATTGTCGGGCACGGCTGATTACCATCACAGCGAATCCAATTAAAACCATGACCAAATAATTTGCCGATATTCTGCCCCGGCTTTAATAACTGAATACGCTTTACGTAAGTATGATCGGGGGCAATACGGGGTAATACATCATTGCCTGTAAGATTGGCGATCGCTTGGTTTAAGGTAACTGGCCTTCCCTGTGGTTTTGGGTGACTTGGTTCAACCCCCAAATCTTCACGGACTCCGATAATGATCACCCGTTCCCTTGACTGAGGGACGTTAAAATACATGGCGTTTAAGACTTCGCCTTTTGCCTTGTAACCGCAATCCCTCAGGGTCTTGATGATTTCAAGGTATGCCTGTTTCATGCAGCCTTTTACCATGCCGGTGACGTTTTCCATGACAAACGCCTTCGGTTGCAATTCATCCAGAAGGCGAGCAAATTCCTTGAAAAGAGAGTTGCGCGGGTCATCCCATTTCCGCTTTCCGGCGGTACTGAATCCCTGGCAGGGCGGTGAACCGTCCAGAACATCAAGGACGCCTTTCTTAATTCCGGCAAGCCTCATGCATTCAGCGCCGGTCAGCTTTGTAATATCCCCATGATAGACAGGGACATCCGGGAAGTTAAGCCGGAAAGTTTCGATGGCATTATCATCCCATTCAACGGCCAACAGTTCCTTGAATCCGGCCATCTGATAACCGAGGCTACTACCCCCACAACCAGCGAACGTGCTCACTACTGTTGGTTTTTCAATGCCTTTCATGAAGGGTACCTCTCTGATATTTTCTGCAATCGCTCGCATTAAATTAGGCGGAACCGAATTTCCGATCCTGTCTTTTATCTGCTTATAAGTTCCTGAAAAAATATAATCATCTGGAAATGATTGAATCCGTTTCATCTCTGAAATCAAGACAGGTCGGGGATGTTCATAATGAAACATTGAATAAGTCGCATCCCCGTTTTTTGTAAAAGCCGGTGATGGTTTATCTGGATCAAGCCTTTCGCAGGCGATCCCGGTTTTGTTCTAATCTTTGCAGTGCCCAATGGCATTATGAACGAAAGAATAAAGTCCAGAGGGAAAGGCCATGCAGGGAATGTCAAACCGTTTTTCCTTATGACGGAACGGGACATCTTAACTTTTGCTCTGATAAATGCGCGAGCACCGCGGCCTCTCGCGTCAAGGTTGCTAATGCTCGAACCGCCGCCCAGTGGCGGAATGATCATCCGAATGAAACGGCGGGATATAGAGAAGTTCAAAAAGAAAGGAATCCTGAATCCATCAAGAGTGGAATTACTCAAAGATTTTTTGTCAAATATCCTCATATTCCGTATCAATGCCAAGTCTGCGGAGAAAAGAGAATCGTTGAACTTGCTCATAAAGTCGCCCGGAATGGTGCATGGCGCACGTTCGGAAACACTGGCGAAAAAGATGTCTGGATTCTCTGCCCTACCTGCCATCGATTGCTTGACCTCGGTATCTGCACCAAAAAACAGTTGAACCTTATCCCTTGATATTACAGTCGGTTTCACCATCTAAATCCACAAGAAGGGCATTTATTTTTCGTGTTAATCATATCTTCTTCATTAATAGATTTATTTTCTATGGGAATAAAAATCTGTTCCTTCTCCGCAATCTCCTTCAGCATCTCCAGCACAACCTCATCTTCAGTTTGAATATCCTTCATCAACTCATCGAGCTTTTCTTTGTCTGTAACAGCCATTGCTGCCAGCGGATCAAGAGAGGCCAGCACCAAGGCTTCTTCCTGCGGAGAGAGATCAACATAAACAACGGGAATCGTCTGCTCATGCTTTCTTAGCGCCAGCGCAACCCGCAGATGTCCATCAATGAGATGTCCGGTCTGCCGATTGACGATCACGTTCTGGACCCAGCCTACTTCACTAAGCACGCCCTCGAGAGCGTCCTGTTGGCTCTTCGGATGAATGCGCCAGTTGGCTGGGTTAGCAAGCAGTTGATCCGGAGCTTCTTCACCGTGACCAACGATGCGGTTTTTGTAATTAATGGGTTTGCTCTTTTTCATCTCTTCCTCTCTTCCTGAAATTCTATCACCGCCTCTCTGGGTATCCTCTTCGTTCCAGACCCCAACCTCACAAAATCGATAATCCCCTTCTTCATCCAGTTATACACCGTCTGCCTCTTGACTTGTAAGAGGGTTGCAACCTCCGCCGGACTGAATGATGGTTTATCGGGGATGTGAATCATGGGTTAAATCCTTGCCTCGCCGAGTCACGCTTTACCACGCCTTGCCAAGCCCGGCCGAACCCAGCCGAGTTAATCTTTTTAAAACTCAGCAATAAATCTTCCAAATCTTGGTCTATATGTTCCAAATCCAATTTCAGTACCCCCCTTAGAGAACCAATCTTTGATTACATCAACAGTTATTAAGGGATTTTTAAAAACTGTTACATTGAAAATAAGTTCCCATGGAGTCTCAAGCATAGGTCGAATCTTAGGGGATGGTATAATAAGCCTTCCTTTTTGTATCATGGCTTTGTGGTGCATCACTCTGATTTTCCCTATAGAATCGTATTCATTTTTAAAACCATGAAAAACTATTGGCTTATCCTCCCTCAAAAATGGAATGAATTCCGGTTGTACCGAAACATAAGACATACCTATCATTTTATATTCTTTCCATTTTTTCTTTTCAAATCTCATGGCACATCCACCTGGTTTCTCCCCAAATAAAAACGAATAAATATTCTCCGATGGTAAATACAATTCATTATCTGGGGTGAGGTACATCTTATTTTCTGGCGGTCTATCATTTTCTGACATATCAATGAACCGATCAAAAAGAATACTAACCATACCTTTTGTTTTCATTGTTATTGTTTCACATCCCTCTTCCTTTTTTTTCATCTGTTCTCCTTTTTTTAAAATCCTTGTCTTGCCAGGCCGTGCCGAGCCTCGCCTTGCCCCGCCGCGCCTTGCCTAGCCATGCCACGCCCGGTTTATTTATTTTTTTCCATCAACATACCTTTCATTACGGGATTGGTAAGTTCGATATATTTCTTTCTGAGTTTTTCATCTTTTGGTAGATACTGAATAAGCCTTAAGGAAAATGAACGGTCTGTATTGTTTTGTATCTGTCGAATATGATGAGCTTTCAACCCTCGTGAAACTGCCTTATCTGCAATCTTAATCATATCCGTTCCCGCCCGTTTTCCCTCAAAATATTCAGTTAGAATACTCAATGCTTTGTCCCCTTGAACGATTACTTTTTCAACAAAATCTTCCATTTCTTCCTCCTTTTTTTTTATTATCCCTTGCCATGCCATGCCTAGCCACGCCTTGCCGTGCCCTGCCAAGCCCTGCCCGGTTAAACATTACGACGATCAAAGCGGCACCTATGCCGGTATTGCCCTGGTTACTACTTTACCTATTGGTTCGGGACCTGACTCCTTACTGTCCAAATCCATATCCGGTAATGGCATTAACCTTCTCATCCTCTCTCTTTTCACATTATCCTGATTCCAGGATATGTTCTCCCACTTCGTAACCTCGATCTTCCTACCACCCTTATCATACCCCTGGACATGGCATATCCCACCACCCGGCCATTCGATTGCCTTTTTACCTTCTTCCAGTAGCTGAAATACTCTCTCCCTCGCCTTTTTAAATGCCTCATTAAAATTGTCTCTCATGTTCCTGGGGATAATCTCCCGTTCCTCGCTATTCAGCGCACCAAAATATCTCTTAAAGAGTTTCAGATCGTCAAGGGTAATCTCTGCCTGGTTTAGATACTCTACGCGTTCGACGAACTCACGTTCATTCTTCTGTAATCCTCTGTATCTTTTCATCCGTTACCTCTTCCTATTTTATCTAAAATGGACTGTGGGATTTGATCACCTTCATCATCTTTAATCTCATCCTCCCATCGTTCACCATGTAACCAGGTTGTCGGGTGTGGGATGAACTTAGTCTCGGTACTATTCCATTTCTCCTTATTCTGCTCTTTTATTGCCTCAATGATCTGCTGATGTTTTTCAGGTCCTATCTTTTCCCATGCTTTTCTTGCATGACCTTTTCCTATCTTCCGAGGGTATTCTTTCCAGAAAAGATCAAACTCGCTGTCAGACGGCGGCACCTTCGCCGTTCTGACTGGGGTTTGTATTAGGGTTTGTGATGGGGTTAGGGATAGGAGTTGGGATAGGGATGGGTTGTCAGATTGCGGCGAAATGTCCGCAGATTGTCCGCACTTTGACAGCGGACTGTCCGCACTATTTATATATGGTGGATAAGTGCTCGGAAAATAACGGTCTTTTCTTATCTTCTGCTTTTCTTCATTTTTAATTATCTGAATAAATCGCTCAGAATCTACCTCATACCAGATTATAAGAGTTACACGATGCAGTTCAGAGAGTATTTTTTCGAGTTCAGACTTTAAAAATCCATCGTGGGGAAATATGTTTTCGATCAACCAACCCGGATCTCCCCTAAGCCTTCCATCATCATCCCCCCAGGAGATTAACCAGGTAAATACCAGATGGCAATCACGTTTAAATCTGGATGTACCCCGAATCTCTCTTATTTTTTTTGATCTACTCAATCCACTCCATAACAATCTATACTGACCGTCTCTCACACCTCACCCCCCCCCCAACAAAAAAGGGCTTGAAGCGTGATCAGGTTTCCATCTCTGGAACAGGGTGAACTCACTTCAAACCCAAATTTTGCTGAGGTTATATTCTGTTGGTATCTGATCATACATTCACCCTATCCCCCACCCCATACCTTACCTTTCTCCATGTCAAGCCTTTTCTCCAACCACTGCCCTATACTCAACGATTACCTTTTCCATCGCCTCACTTAACGGCTTGCCTCTGTCATTTCTTCCTCTCCGGTTTCTGTATCTCAATCTTCATGTTTAATCCTTTTTCCTTTACCACTTCGCCAGCCCGCATTAAACTATCAATATACGGCTCTTTCTGTTGGTTCTTCTCAAGGTAAGAGTATTGCGAACAGAAGAACCCGATTACCCCGAAAAGGATACAATGCAGGATGACAAGCAATACTCTTTTCATGTGCTTTAAGATATGTTTCCAGTCTGCTTCCCATATAGCATGAAGGGGACGGAGCCAGTCAATCATCTTAAAATCTCCTTAAGTAAACAGAGGGCTGAATAAAACGCAAAAGAAAAAGCAGCAACCAAAAGTGATATGATTATAATTGCCTGAATTACAGTTGAAACTTTTCCCTCATGCTCTTTTGACATGAAGTCCGCAAATAACATCAACAGTATTGCTCCAACTGTAACCATTAAAAATGCTATTGGATAGCGCATCCAGTCAATCATTTCCACACCATATTTCCCTTTTTGGTAATCTTCATTTTCAATAATTTCCCTGTTTTCAGGTTAATCCTATCAAACGAAACACCTAACATCTTTGATACCTCAAGGGGTATTGGGCCGTCAAAGATTCCTCCGGTTCCGGGAGTGTCTTTCTTGCAGTCGTAACACCATATCTGACCGTAAAATTCACTCCAATCCAAATTATCACCATTACATAAATCACATTTTATTTCATAAGAACTGGGTTTTTGGGCATAACACCAAGTTCTTAGTTTTTTCTTTTTCAATTTCTCTTCCTATTTTTAGCCGAAATACTCATTTTAAAGCGAGCTTCTTTTGATCTTTGTTTTCCCTTCCAATAAGAAAGTTGTCCCTTTTTAGATTCGGATATTTTCTTTTTTGTTTCTTCTGAAACCACATGTCCCCTTAAGGAATTACTTATTTTTTGTTTTGAATTTTCCGAATGATGCAAGCCTGTCCAATTATGATTTGGGCGATTCTTGGCAGCTATACTCAGTTTAATTTTAGTTTCATAAGAACGCTTTAGGCCTTTTTGCCCATTCGGTTTTCCCTTCCTACTTAAACTCAATTTTTCCTTGTGTATGTCGGAAAAAACTCTGCCTTTCAGAGTTCTACTTCTATTCTCCCTTTCAGATATAGATTGGATTCTTCCCTTATTAGCTTTACTAATTTTATTTCGTGTTACTTCGTTCACCCCGTGTCCTTTTAGGCTTTGGCTTATCTTACTCTTGGTCTCTCCCGAAAGTTTTTTGTGCTTATTGCCACCAGACTCCAAGTTATATCCATTGTTAATTGAATCCAACAGTAAGATGGTTTCGGATTCAACCGAATCTAAATTACAATTTTCAACGTAAAAAAATGACATTTCGAAATTATCTCTTCCGTATTTATTGATGGCTCTACTGATAGGCATATTATTTCTATGTCTGCATGTATATAAGTGATGATTGAACCTTTCCCTAACAGATTGTTGGGTCTGACCTACATAGCATTTTTCGTTTATTTTATTTCTTAAAATATAAATAAATCCCATTATTCTATCATCCTATCACAGGCAATATCGTAGGCATAAGGAGGCTGACAATATATCCATTTACGATGTTTCATCAAACATTCTCGCCTGTCCGTAAACATCCTCTACCGCCACCTTTTGTAATTTCCCTATCCTCCTTGACAACTTCACCAACCTGCCCATGAGTGGCCTACACGCCTCCTTGACCTCATCCGGTGTAACGGGGATGTAGTAACCGTTGCCACAAGAACCAATTAATTTTTCGTGCTTTAAAATGAGATGACTAATCGTAGCCTGGACGGTCTTATAGGGGATACCGGTTATTATTTCAATGTGTTTACCTGTGATAGCATTATCTCTGCCATATCGGGGGAAAATCCACTCCCAGATATTTAATTCAATATCGGTCATTTCGGGCGATGAGAAGTTGAGATTAATTTGATTCATGCTATTTCCTATTCCGGCGTGGGGAGCGTCTTTCCTTCATCAAAAATAGGGTCAATTCTTCTTATTGCCTCTATTCCCACATATTGGTTTTTGTCTTTTAAATTCCATTCCTCTTCAATTATTTGAATCATTCTGCCATAACCAATTTCTTTGTTATTTCTAACAAATCGTAGGAAGTCTCTTTCCCCTGGAAATTCTATGTGCATCATTTCTCCTTACCCCGGCGTGGGGACGAACCACACGCCCCCACTCGAAGGCTGGCCGGGCAGCCCACGCTAAACCCTCACCGATATATTCCTTCTCCATTCCACCTTTACCCCGGGAACAAAAACCCCTGCTTTTATGAGCTTCTTAATGTTGCCCATATTCCAGTCAATCACCGATAGAGGCACATCTTTATCTGCAATCGCCCTGACAAGAGCCATCGGGTCAACCACTGCCGGCACCGGGTCTTTCCTATCGCTCATCCCCTCCACCTTCGGCTTATTGTCAACGGTAATGATCTCCGGCATTGTGACTTCCTCAACCTTTTGTTCCTGAACCTGGATCCGCTCGGTGGTAATCTGTAGTTTGGCATTGAGAACGTTTATCTGTGTTCTGATGGCCTGGGCCTCTTCCTCGCTCTCAGAGGCATCCAGGGCAAGGGTAAGAACCTGCAACTGTTCTCTCAAATCCCCTTCCTTGCCCATTAACGCCTCGATCTTCCTGTCAATGGCTGCCAGCCTCTTGTCCCGGTCTTTAGCGGCTAAGTCTTGCAACCTTTCCTCTTCTGCCCGTCTCTGTCGTTCAAGCTCATTCAGATAACCGCCCATTTTGCCCTTGATAATGCCTTCGGCAGTGTCCAGGGGGCCGAGGTATCGTTTCTCCTGGGCAACGGCCTCCTTGTGGGCAGCAAAGGCCTTCTCGATAATCGGCCTGAATGTTCCCTTGATCTTTTCTCGCAATCCCTTGATCTGTCCCACCATGCCCTTTGCCAATGTGAGCGTGTCCTGGCTATCAACCACAAGCTGACCGGCCAGCATTTCAAAGGGCTGCATCTCCTTTTCTATGGTTGCTACTGCTACGGTTTCCATGTTATTCCCCCTTTTCTAAATCCTTAATTTGTGCTTTCAAATCTTCAATTTCTTTTTGTGCTTCTGCCATTGCTTCGCATACCGGACATTTTGTGCGATTCCCTTCAAAACAGACTTCATCATGACCATCATCGCAAATTTGCATCACTTTCTTCTTTCGTATTTATGACAATTCAGCCTGCTCAGAAAATAGTTCCAAGCATCCTTGTCGTTCACAACCTCAAACTTATAATCCCCGCCGTCTTTTGGCAGGTAGAGAACATATTTCTTAACGATTCTCCAACCGCCACTACTCCTATAATTCTCATTGTAAAGTTGCTCATATCCGGCAAGTTGCGCCGCCCCCTGTCCATAATCACCCGTCTTTACATCAACCAGAATCTTCCCGTCGGCTTCCCCAATAATGTCCGGTGTCCCAGCGTATCCGTATCTCTTTGAAAACATCGAATGCTCACAGAATATCAATTTGAGGTTGATGTCCTTTCTCCATTGCTCAAACTGTTTAAGCGGCGGAATAAGGGCCGGGTCAAGACCATCCCAGTTTAAGCCGGTGGTAAACAGGTATTTGATGGCAAGATGAATCGCTGTACCAAAATCTCCACTGGCCTCAAATACTTCCTTGTCGATAACCACGCCGGTAATGGTATTGACGTAACCGGAGTAAGTGAGAATCCAAGTGTTTAAGACCTGGGAAACCGAAGGCAGGCGGATACCATCAATGCTATACTGATGTGTGGAGGCGTCAAAAATCAGATCCGTCATTTCTTCTCTTTCACCCACTTATCATATTCCGCCTGTAATCCTTCGATGGCCTTGCTTGCCTGGGGTTTAGTCAGTGTAGACAGGGAGGCCGGCACTTCTTTTAACCCCACAATCACAGCCACGGTTTGATGGCGTTCCATGTCGTCTGTTATCTCCATTTTGGTTAAGATTGTGTTGATCGCCTTCAATTGGTTAGGGTTAGCGAGTTCATCGGCGGATTGGGCGCTGCCGTTGGTTTGCGGTGCAGGTTGGACGGTAGAGGTCTTTTTGGATGTCTCAGACTTCACATCAATAACCCCATTCTCGGCCATTTCTTCAATGTCCTGAGTGAAAATATCCGATGCAGCAGTTACGGTAAGAACAGCGTCCACTAAAGCCCTTTTCTTCGCCATCTTTAGACAGGTATTGTAATAATCGGCGGGATTATCATGTTCAACCCGCTCACCCTGTCTGGCGATTTCCCATTGACCGTTATCAGGATTTTTCTTTACGACAAACCCCTTCCCTCCGAGAAGTTCAGGCTTTCGGCTATCCCAGTATTCTTTCGGGACTGGCTTTCCGATAAAATCAACGGGGCCGCTTCGATACCTCCACTTTGTTTCCATAGTGCTGGCACTTCCTACCCCAGCCCCTAATCTTTTGCGGCTGTTGATGGAGTAAAGGACACACTTAACCTGATATTCACGATGTCCTTCTCCCAGATTGGTGACCTCAATCTCTATATCTGGATCCATTCTGAAGGTTAGATTGAGTTTCTCTGCCCCTGCCTTTAAAAGCGTTGGCTTATCTCCACATCCGGGGATTGTGCCGTAATGTTCGCCTTTAATCATCGCATCCTTCATAATTTCTTGAATTAGATTGATTTGCTTGCGCACCTGAATGGCAGATAATGGAACCTCTTCTCTTGTTTCGATTGTCTCTAAATCACTCATCTTTCTTCCCCTTTCTTGATGGGAGGCACTATCACCTCCCGCCGTTGTGGTCATCCTTTCGGATGTCCGGTTGCTTATTCCTTCCAAGTATATATTCCAAGTAATCTTCCTCTTTTTGTAAAAACAAAACCTATTTCAACATTCTCTATTCTTAATGTAATATCAAATTCTTTGAGGTCTAACGAATCTTCTTTGTAATCTAATCGTTTCCAATCACCAGATTTAATTCCTCTTTCAGCCTGATTATTCAAAATTTCTTTGAGTTTAGTTAAGTCAGACATTCTTCACCTTCCCCTTAAAAAATTCTCTGTATGGGCTTTTCATCCCGACTTCGCTTTCCATCCATTTCTTAGTCCCCGGCGCACACCGCTTATGGCGAAATATCCCTTCGCCGATATGTACCGGGTTCTCTGCTATATTTTTCTTGCATACATAGCACGGGAACTCTAAAATACCGGGATCATGTTTCATCTTGCTTGCCCTCCGTCAATGCCTTAAATTTCCCCGCCTGAATTTTCTCAAACAGAGTCTCATTTATGCCGACCTGCATATAGGGAAGAAACACTTCCTCAACCTTAACCATACCAGTTTCGACTATCGCCATTTGAGCTTCTATCCATCTCAATATCTGTCTCCATGCAACCCTTTTAGATTGCTCTTCAACACAATTATAATCCCTGATACGTTTGTGTTTGCGGCACATGAAATCGTAAATAACCTTCCATCTGCAAGGCAATCGGAAAGGAATCTCAGCTTTTTCAATTTTTATTTTAAATGAAATGGATGAAACTTCACTGTTCTCATATTCAATAAGAATAGCTGAGGCTTTGTAAAAACCGAGGATTCTCTGTATTTGAGAAACGGTTTGATCGGTGGATATTTTCGTTGTTTCCATGAAAATTTTATGATTTTTCATTATCTCTCTTATGGAGTTTTAATCCTCTATTTGAATTATTTTCTATTGATTTGAGATAAAATCGGTATCTGATTCAACATTTGCGTAGATCATTTAATTTCCACCCCCCCCCCTTCCTCTCCACCATACCCCCAAAACAAATCCCATAAGAAAGGAAAGCCAGCAAAACACAAATGTAAATAAAATACGTAACCAAATGGTCATTTCAATCCTCCCCTCCTTCTCCTTCTGTTCAGGATTTTTTCAAATTCAATCCCACACCAGAACACGCAGGCAAAGCAGAGGATAGCAACGATTGTTATTTCAATCATCTCTATGTTCTCCCTTTACTTTCCCGATATACTGGCCTTCCGCAAACCATACACCGCCAGATTTCGATACTCTCGGTCACATCTCCAGTCTTTTTCATGTAACCGATATTACACTTAGGACATTTTTTATCTGTCGCCTCCACGGGTTGTTCATCCCTCGGCAGCATCCCCATAATTGCCATCGCTGTTTTGACGATAAGCGGATCCTCCCCATAAAGATGGATACAATCTTCGTAACTGAGATTTTTAGGCATTCCCTATTACCTCCTGGGGACGGAGTTGATTATTCCCGTCCCCGTATGCGTAACCGTTATTAACTAACAACATCACCGCAGCCATGATTCTTCCCCCTCGCTGGCAATAACCCTTTGGTGATTGCAAGCTCATCCATTCTGTTGAAAAAAGTGAGATTCCACTTATAGGGATATTTCTTGCCATCAACCTTCTCGCTGGCGTATTTTTTTGCTTCGGGGATGAGTAGATTACGGACTTTGATGTATTCGAGGTCAGCGGAAAGATGAGGCGGAAAAGATTGGAGTGAGCCTTCAGCACACAAAGGAGTATCCTTCAAATGCCTGTGGTTCTCTTCTCCGCCTCTATTGATTTTTTCTTGGTTGCTATGTGTCATCGGCTCACTCCTTTTGTTAACCATCCATTTACTATCCCCCACAATATACCCATCCAAAAGGATGTAAAGTGATATTTTCCAAGATTAAGAAAAATTAATGTTGGGTAGGGGGAAAGGGCTAAATCCCCGTTTCCCGGTCAGGGGGTGTGCAAGATGGGTAGGGGAAGGGGTTTAACCCTCATTTGCCCCTGTAGCGGTTAAATCTACCCCTGTCTGGGGGTCAGTCCGGGACTATATTCTCACGTTGGAAAGAATCTTGGTCTGGGGGATTTGCTTACTCTCTTGTTCCATCGCAAAATGCAATAGCAATATGGCATCGGCAATATTATCGTCATTCCCTTCATAACCATATCTACGACTTGTTTTTTTCATCTCATCTTTGTCAGCATTTCCTTTTCCTGTTGCCCACCGCTTCAGGTCTTGCGGTTGAACCTCTGTCACGGGAATATCGTTGAGGCTTGCCCAGAGAAGGATGACAGCCCGGAACTGATGAGAGGATTCAACGGCGGATTTTCCCCGCATGAAACCGGCAGCGCCTTCAAAGATAATCCGGTCCAATGGTTTTGTATTTTGATCTTCGTACTCAAACAATTTCCAGTAAAGTTTTTCGAGGCGATAATATTTATGTTCTGCTGGTTGTTTTTTTGTGGCTTTGCGGGGAGTCAAATCCCATACGCCGGATTCAATTATTTTTCCATTCTCTCCGAGGGCGTAGCCGGTTTTGAGGGCGGGGTCAAGTGCTAATAGCATAGCTTATCTCCGATGTTCATTGTGGTGTTTCTTGCACCTGGTATGCCCCTTCCATACCTTCCTTTTGCAATGGACACACAAGTCTGCTTTTTTGTGCCAGTCACGGTATTTTTGGAGTTTAATTGGTATGGTCATTTCGGATACCAAAAAGTGTTTCTTGTTTTATCTTTCGATGTCTGTTTCTTAAAAAGGAATCCATTAATAAGGATGGGTGATCTGGCCTTCGGTGAAATGATAAAATTTCCGTCAAAGTCTGCTCGCTGATTATTTTCCTTTGCCACTTGATCCATCTCGAATCCTGCGGATTTGTTTTTTCAAATTGCAAAAGAAATACGCCGAAATTTCTTACCAATACGTTTCTGCCAAGTATTATTGACTTTAAACGTAATGATTTAATTGTTTCTGCATGATGCATATTTCTTCCTTTAATAATCAGACTTTGAGAAATAAATGATAGAATATCTCTTTGTGATTGGTCTGGTTCTGATCCAAATTCTTTTACTTCAACAATCATCATTAATTGAAATTCTCTTCCGTCCGTGTTTGTTTTATAGCGGCAAATAATGTGGTCACAATCTGTTCGCACTATTCCACTGCCCGAATCTAACCGGAGATTGTTTCGCATCCATCTTCCGAATCCGGTTTCTGCCGTGGTCCGCCCCCCGCAATGTTTACAGGTATAATTGACCTTAAAACTCTTGGTCATGCACTAACTCTTTTCATGGCAATTTTCGCTGTTTCTGGATTTATTTCAAATCCTATCCATCTGCGATTTAGCTTAATTGCCGCTGCCGCCGTTGTTGCGCTTCCGAGAAACGGATCACAAACAATCCCGTCTTTCGGGCAAAGGCTTTCAATCCAATACATAGCCTCGGACTTCGCTTGCTGCCAGTCGTGATCGTCCTTCTCTTTTCCACCAGAAATAGTGTCGAAAACGATTTTATTTATTTCGTCTCTCGTTCCCTTAACAAACCATAACATGGGTTTCCATCCTACACGGATTCCATATTCACGCATTAAAGCTTGTTGTCCTGAATGGATGCAGGCACAAGTCCACCAGTACCTTAACTTGCCATGAAATGCTTTGAAGATTGAGGGGAGTTGAAGGTGGCCAGCATAGAAGATTATAGACCCACCGTCTGCCAACTTAGATTTAGCAAACTCTGCCAGCCCTTCAAAAAGTTCTTCTGATTTTCTATCGTAAGGCGGGTCGGTGAATATCAGAGACAATGAACCATCTGCCACCTTCTCGGAGTGCTTTCGGAAGTCACCAATAATGATACGGTCATCAAATTTATAGTCATTCGAAGCCTCGGTACGTTTTTTCTTGCGGTCATTTCTCTGCCGATTCTCCTTAACCTTCTTGACAACCAGGTTGTGATTCAGTTCTTTGCCAGGTTCTACCACCAAAGCCGCTTCAAACTCCGCTTCTGGGACGGCAGCCAATTCCTGTGACCGGCTGCTTTCCTTCTTCGTTATGCCTTGATCTTTGATAAGTGGGGTTCCATTTGGGAACTCCACTTTTTTACCTATGCCTCTCGCACCTTGCTGTTTCGGCATTTTCTCCAGCATTTCCCCTAGTCGGCGTTCGGCACGCAGGCGAATCTCGGCGGCGTAGTTTTGCGTCTCTATCGTTGCACCGATTTGTTTGCCGTAAACGGCAGCAGCATCAGCTAATGCGATTACTTGCTTCACTTGCTGAAGGTCTTTAGCCTCTGCTAAAAATAATCGAGCTTTATCAATTTTAACAAGAACAAGATCAGTATTCATAGGTGATAACTTACTGCTACCAGAAAAAGTTGTCAAGATAATTAATTACGGGAAGAGAAGGGCGGTAGAGAAAAGGTAAGCTACCGCCCTTCGATGAGGGCTATTTAAATTTAGTAATAAACCCAAATAACAGGTTGAATACGAACCCGATGCAGGTAACAAGCAGCAGAATGATGATTTTATCCAGTTTCCCTGATTGTCTCTCCACAATTATTTTTAATTCATCTATCATTTTCTCTTCCCTCTCATGGCGTTCTTTGCATGATTTTACATCAACATAATGATCGTTGATTTCTTCCCATACAATCAGACGTGCTTTATCCTCAGTGAGTTCAGTCATGTTTTCTTCTCCGAAATCTGAAAATGATCAGCGTCCCATTCAATCATCGGATCGCCACCAAGTATTATCCAATGTTCATGTGCTTTTTTATACACATCCTTATTATTAATATTACCAGTGCCATCATCAATAAGAATGTCTTTAGCAAGGCAATGAGGACTACCCTCATATTGGTGCGGGCTTATTTTTTTATATCCATCACACTTAGACTTTCCAAGTAAAAATTGTTCATGCTGACCTGCTGCTGTCCGCTTGGAGAAATCCTCGATAGGCTTCCACCCCTGAGAATCAATCCAGATTACTTCCTCTGCCCATTTATAGGTGCAAAATGAACGAAAGCCCATTAGATCACCTGATTTCCAATAATATCAAAATCCGCTGTCCACTTCCGGTAACAGTCAAAGAGATTATCTGGGGTTACTCCCCAATAATGTATCCAATCTTTTGTTTCCTTTCCTGTCTTTCTATTTTTAAATGTAGAATTGGTGCGTACAAAATCCAATTCCGATCCCTCAATGGAGTAATGGAGAAACTTCGCTACCAACTCAGCACATACCGGAACGCTCCAATGGATGATTTTTTCTGTTCGGGTAATGTAGGCTGCAAACCGCCATACTGGATATATCTTTCCTTCGTCCTCTTTAACTTTTGCTAATCCTCTCTCAAAGCGTTCAGAAGTCATCAATTTATGGCGGGCAATTAAAATCTCATGCCCTTTCTTCTGCCAGAGATTATATGAACCAATCTTTGGCCAGGTACTCTCAAATGTATTTCCTGCTTCGTCAATGATGATACCAGCATGAGAATAGTAAGCGTTATAGTCAATCGAGCCGAGTTTTGTAAACCAGAGAATACCTTTGCTCACAAAATCAGGATTGACCTCGCGGGTAAGAAAGAGATCACCTGGCTTGAGTTTTTGCAGATCCATTAATCCCTCGGTTCAATGATAATATGCCATGATCCCTTCTCGTCCGGTCCCATTGCGTCAATTTTGAATTCCCTCATAATCTTAATAGCGGTAGGAATGGCTTCGGGAATCTCTTTGATAACAGAGAAAAACATTTTTATTTTACTGAGATCCATTTCATAAAATTTCGGGCAGGATACCCCATCTGCTTGCAGTGGGGAGGAATGCCCGTTCTCCTTTCTTGAAAGATTTTTCTTGACATATTCTAATATTTGAGATAAATTGCAATTATGAAACTTACCTTGCAGATAAAACTTTTGCCTTCCGATGAACAGGCTAAATTTCTTCTGACAACTCTTAAAGAAGCTAATATTGCCTGCAATCAGATTTCCGATGTGATATGGAAAGAAAAAGTTTTCAATCAATTTAAAGCTCACCATCTTGTTTACCACCCCTTGAAAAAGGCTACCCGGCTTTCTGCTCAGATGCTTGTCAGATGTATTAGTAAAGTAGTTGACGCTTATAAACTTGACAAGAAAGTCCAGAGAAGGTTCAAGCCTTTTGGTGCAATAACATACGATCCTCGCATTCTTTCCTATAAAGAAACCTCTGTTTCTATCTGGTCTATTGATGGCAGATTGAAAATCCCCTTTGTTTGCCATAACCCTAAATATCTGCCTTATATCAAAGGTGAGGCTGACCTTATTACAAAGAAGGGCAAGTTCTATCTTTTTCAGACGGTTGAAATTCCCGAAGAGGATGTTAAGGATATTGAGGAATTTATAGGGGTGGATTTTGGAATAAATAATATTGCCACGCTCTCCGATGGAACAAATTTCGGCTCTGAAAAGTTGAATCAAGTTAGAGATAAATATTTCAAGGTGCGTAAATCTGTTCAAAGCAAAGGCACTGCAGGAAGCAGAAAGCTTCTGAAACGGCTCAAAGGTAGAGAACGGAGATTTGCCACTATTACCAATCACACCATAGCAAAGCAAATTGTAGAAAAAGCCAAAACAGAGAGTAAAGGGATTGCTATTGAGGATTTGACCCATATCAGGAAAAGAACCACTGTTAGGAAAGCACAAAGACGAAGACATCACTCTTGGGCTTTTGCTCAACTCCGTTCTTTCCTTGAATACAAGGCAAGGCTTATTGGCATTCCCCTTGTTACAGTTGACCCTCGCTATACGAGTCAGACCTGCAATGTGTGCAAGTGTATTGGCAATAGAAATGGCAAGCACTTTAGCTGTCCAAACTGCGGCAATATTGCAGATGCCGATATAAATGCGGCTCAGAATATTGCTCAGTTGGGGATCGCTGTAACCGATCCCGAAAAGGTGAATATGTTTAGTTCTCTTATCCATGTTCCCTTAATGCCCCGTCAGCTTGCTGCGGGGTAGTTTACTTCCCCTGAGCTTTTGCTACTTGCTCCGCTACCTGCCTTTTAATCTCAGCATCTATCTGTTCCTGCGTCATGGGTGGGGGCACAACCAATGTACTTACTGCCTGTGTAACTTCGACCTTCTGCTTCGGAGGATTCATTAAGTAGAGAGCGAAACCACCTATAGCCCCAGCTATTGCTGCCCCCTGAATCGCCGATGAATCCGGCATACTTCCATTATTCATCTGTTGCATGGCTACAGTGCCAACAGAAGATGCAGTTCCACCACATACGGCAGCTAATAATCCCTTCATCCAGACTGCACCACTTTTAAACCATGTTGGTATTTTCATTTTCCTACCTCCTTGTTAATGTTTATACTTCTTTTTTAACTGTTATCGAACCGCTTACAAATGGAGTCCCACCTGAAACTGGTTCCACGATAAAGGTTATCTCATCAGGAAATTCATCAGGAGAATAAACACTAAAATCAATCCTGAGACGTGCCATCGTATATATCCAGTGCTTATATTTTTCGTTGTCCTCTATCAATCCAACCGCAATATATCTGTTCTGAATGATTACCTGGCCATCTGCATTTCGGACTCCCTTTACGTAGATGTTATAGGAAAACGAACCAGAGGGAGCTGGTACTGCATCCTGCCAGGCAAGTTCGATTGCATATCCAGGGGCACCATACGTTGGATAATCGGGTTCATCATTTGCCATCAAACTCTCAATATAATACTTATTATAATCTGTCAGTGCCTTCCCTGTGTTCACTTGGATAGCATCTGCATCACTAATATCTAACTCGTTTCCTCCACTATAAGGTAATAGTTTAAATTTATACTTGCCCCCCTTATCTACCTCAAAAAGCGTCTCTCCACCCAGAGGCTCGAAAATAAATATTCTCGTAGGATTATCACCAGCAGGCCAGTCTTGTATTTTAGTCCCATACAACCCCCTCCATATTCTTTGTAGGTGCCAGGTATCCTCTGGAATCCCGGTGCCTTCAGGGATGCCATCAATCTTTTGAAATCCAATTATTTCTGTTTTAAGATTAGCCTGGTCATCGGGATTGTTGACTAACAGCGCAAGGTTTTTATAGGCAAAAAGTTCCTCTTCGGTAATGGTCACTACCTGATCGATATTGACTGATTGAGAGGTGAAATATATTCCTATCCCACTATTTATATCTGCTGATAATCTTGGATCATACCAATCATAGGGAACAGGTGCTACATTAAATGGCTTCAGCAGAACACCTCCTGCACAGAAATCTCCGTCAACATCAGTAATCTGATAACTTCCATCTTCAATCTTATACTGAAGATGATAGCCGCTTTCATCTCCTGTCCTCGGCAGGGCGAAGATATAAAACTTGAACTTATTGGAATCCGTAGAATCATTAATCGCTATTATCCTTGTCTTTCCTGTTGGGATTTTCTTGATCTTTCCTTCTTTCCCACCAACATCAAGAACAGGGTTTGTCGGTTGTTCAAGATCGTAAATATCTATGAGGTATTCATATCCGCCTGCAAAATAATAGAGGTCTTCAATCGCGTCTATGGTCAATTTCTCGGAATCCATCGCGTCTTCTTTAATCTTGAGGATACGGAAGACTTTTGGCTCGACTATCCCGTACTTTTTCCAGGTAGTCTTAAAGACATCGCCGACCTCAAATTTAAATCCACGGCGGTTGACAGCAAACGTAATGGGGGCATAGGGATAGGACTTGCTTCTGAGTAATCTTCCTCCCATTCTTGCGGTATTTAATCGGTCACAAAATCCACGCAGATTTATTTCTTCTGTAATGACTTCTTGTTGAATCATCCAGTTGGCTTGATTCTTAATTGACATCACTCTATTGGTTACATCTACCGCCATCAGTTCTCCTTACACATCCAAGGCGTACCTCATGCAACATACATCCTTGATAAGAGCATCACTGCCAAGAGGGAGATACCCCATATAGTAAGTACCCCCATACTCATCAGCAATCATATCTTCGGTATCAACAGCGTTGTTCTTTTTTAAATCAATAAATATCCCATACGTCTCTTCGCAGCAAAAATATTTTTTACTATTAAAAGCAATGTGCATTGATACATCTATAGGGATAGAGGGACTTCCCTCAATGGGAATCTGTGCCGGAATATCGCTTTCTCGCAAGAGATTGACGTGATTATCCTCATCCAACTGGGTGGAATACACAGCAAGTTTGTTATAACCACCTACCGCAACAAAGTCGCGGCCGTTAAAAACCATTGCAGAAGGGGGATATAATCCATCCATAGCTTGACTGTACTCACCCTTGAGTTTCCCAGTCCCTGAAATCATCCTGATATACTGGGGTAAATAACCAATAAGATAATTACTACCATCTGAGGCAATCGCCCTGACACGAGGATTAAGTACGTCAATAAGAACATTCGTAAAGGTAACAGCAGTTCCCACTATATTGTTTTCCCGATCAAGACGAATTGCTTTTAAATCTGCCAGCACTAAATCAGTGCTAATGGCAGTAATCAAATAATAATCACCGTTGCAGGCAATTTTCGGGACTCGATATCCCTCCCATAATAACTTCTCTGGATACAGAATAATACCATCCTGATAACAGATAGCAGTATATATTTTACTGCTAATGGGATTACACCCCACTATCATAAACGTATCCCCATCAGAAGCTATACCGACAACCTCAACCCCACTTGTGGTAAAAATTTCAGTGGCGGGTTCTCCGAGAGCAGGGTAGCCAGCCAATTCATTATCATCATCAACATATAGCATCCTGACCTTCTGACCACCACCAACCAAGAGAGTATTGAGCCCGTGAGCAATGGTTTGACAAGATGTAAGGGCACCGAGCACATCCTCCAATCGTTCTCCCACAAAATCACCGTTATTAGCAATGCGCTGAACTCTTCCCCCAGTCCCAACTACTACAAAATCTGCTCCCTCTGGACGTTTTCTAATCACTCGTGGGCAGAAGGTTGCTTTGACTTCATTTATGGTCTGTGAGAAATCCGCCCTTGAGAAGCCAGGGACCTCGAGAACATCTGTCTCGGCAATCTCGGGGATGTCCTCAACATCCAGATTTTTCCTGAATAACTTGAGTCTGAATGTGCTGTCGATAGAAAAATCAATCATTCCATCAATATGCTGAAGCACTTCTGCAAGAATACTTTCCGTAGAATGATCTCCAGTAAAAAGAGTATTCATCATCATATTTTCCACCCAGAGATCATCCTCGACAGACTGCCATGAGGGGATATCAAATCCACTTTCAGGAAGTTCAGAAGCCATCATAATACCCGCAAGAATATGGGCGGGATTCATTCCCTTTCGAGTCCAGGTTTTCTTTGCATCAAAGAGTTCACTACCAGGGACTGAATACCTGCCGATTGTAAACTTGTACGTGGGAGATATGGGAGCTTGCCCGATATGCACTTTATCAAAAACAGCGTAGCAGAGGCCGTTTAAATGAGGCGTCATTGTACCGACAAACTCACTAATTACGGGGTCTTGTCCTTGGTCGTAATCAGGAATGCCCCAGTAGAAATGAACCCATCCTCTATCAGTATCAATCTCGGAGTAACGTTTCTCCCCCACTGCTCCTGTATAAACTGGTCTCTTCAGGTAGTCATCCCAGATCACTTTCTCATTTTCGTAAATTGTGTAAATCTCATCAACAGGCCCCATACACAATCCAACTGCCTGTGCTAATCGGTATCGTCTTCCAACGGTGGTACTTTGACCACCCATCATGGTCCCTTTTCCACCACCCTTTTTAATCTTGGTAGAACTAAATCCGCCATACCAGAAAATATTTCCAATAACTTTACTAACCCCGAACAATTCTGCAATCTGCATCCCTTCTGCACATTGAGAGATTTGTAACTGTTCATTACGGGACATTCCTGTCATGCCTGGAGCGGTAAGGGCGGAATATAAGCCATACCCCATTATTCCTATTGTAGTGACATAAGACATTACTATTCCGGCAGTTGTTGAGGCGGCAAAACTCATTCCGATTGTGTCAAAAATCCACCAAAAAATGGGGGCGAATAAACTCATTTCTATACCTCAAGCACAAAAGAATCGGTTAATCCACGTTTCCAGAATAAATCACGCAAGTTCGATACCTTCACTCCATGTTCGTTCTCACCATGAATGAATTGCTTATTCCCGTAATAAAACCCGGCATGGGATTGAGTCTTTTTCACTTTAAAAGCCAACAGGTCACCGACCTGTAATTCTGACCGGAGAATTCTTCTTAAGCGCAGATATTTGTTGAATTCCTGCAACATCAGGGAATAATCGTGATCGATCATATAATCAATCGTGTAATCTACTATTCCCGGAAAAGGAATCTTAGGCGGATATTTGAGTTCAGAAAGAACGCCCTCAATAAAGTGAACACAATCAACCCCAATTCCCTTCACGCCGCTATGATGCCTGAAGGGTGTCCCTTTCCATGAGTCCACAACGGCTAAGAAACTCTGCGGGTCTGTAATAAATCTGTTCATAATCACCCCAATAAAGAGAGATCGGTTATCACTGGATTGGAGATGGGGATGTTTGGAAATCCCAAGAAATTAGAAAAGTTCTGGAACTTACGGAAACACGTACCTGCAGAACCGTCGCATCCGGGGTAAAGGGTAACTGCCGCCCCAATCTCAAAGGGGTTTCCTTCGGGGAGGGTATAGAACGGATAGAATAATCTTATTTCTATTCCTTCATGGGAAATTATCATCCGCCACTGATTTCCCCATTTAACCATCCCACCATTAAACCAGCCATCATCATAAGAAACATCAAGCGCTAATAGGTTCTGGAACCTCAAGGTAAAACCTTCATTTGTAATCATAGATACTTCAGCATTGACGCCCCAGTCTTCCTTATCAAGACCACACGCCCACTTATGGTAATCGTTCGGCTGTGAAAATAAGAAGTGATTGCAGTTGACCTGATATTTGAAGCGAGGGAATTTCTTATTAAATAAGTTTACTCTATTCGTAACCGTTGCCTTCAAAGCAAGTCCTAAAACAGACGTACCAATAATCTTTCCGCCAAAAATTATCACGCCCTCTACCGGGTCTTGATCTGCAAAAATCCGAATCACCCAGATAGAGACAGGTTCAAGAGGTCCCTGAACTAACATCTCCAAGACAGTAGTTGTGGTGGCGGAGATGGTAATATCCATCGTGGCGGGTTTAAGTTCGGTCTCATGATCTATCCCTCCCCTACTGATAGGAGCCGGGGTATAAACCTCACCCAGATAGGTTACGGGTTTTCCATGTGAGGTAACGTACCAGGTCATGCCCATAGATAGAATTACATATAACTCTATGGGCTTTCGGGATTCCGCCTCTTCTCTTTCTGCATACGAAACGGGCAAATCTTTAGGCATTATTTATCCTTTATCCGGGACCCGGCGTAACATCTTCTTCAATCGCTTCCACCTCTTTAAAGGTTAACTGCGTATTAGCACGTCTATTTGTCTGGTAACTCCATTCAAGTTCATCCTGATCAAACCTTACCGGGTATAGAAGAGAGATTAGGGTATCTTCCGAGAGATCCTCACCAACTGCTTCATCTAATGTTACTGTATCAGCGGTGCTGGCTATAATCTGTCTAATGATATAGGATGGATCAAGTGTATCCCCACCATAGATCAAGGCAATAAAGCAGTCCTTTTCCTCTTCCAGGTATTGTTCAATTATCCTCGCATTCTCAACATCCAGAATTGTATCTTCGGCAGAAATAGGTTCTCTCAATTTCAAATCCTGCTTCCAGGACGGGACTTTAAAATCGCTTTTCAATCTGCCCATCTTCGACTTGAAAAACTGTTCGATATACCAGATGGTATCGGGGTCATCCGAGAAGTTAAATTTGAAAGTCATTTTAGGCCATAGTTCGTTGATACCAATCTCTCTTCTGTTACCAAGTTCAAGAATTTCTGCATTCTGATCCATCTTGAACTCTGGCGGTTCTTTCCAGTCCGGCGGTATCATAAACACGGGATCATCAATAAGAATCTTATCTTCATAAACTTTACCCGGATCTTCCTCGAAAGTTATCTCCATTTCATGCACGGTGTCAGTCAGACTCTTAATCCAATCCATATTACTAAGATAACCATTAAATCCGGGGAAAAGAATGGTAGTGCTTTTATTCCACGGATGCTCTGTCGGTTCGGTCAGTGTAATGGTATTCTCTGTAAAACTATCTATTGTTTTCGCCTCGAAGGTATACTGGTCTTTCACGAAAAATAGAAGACCGCCTTTTCTGACCCTCTTCATTTCCGTGGTGGACACGTTAATAACCGTGTCACTGGCTATAACATTAACAGTCAGGGTAATATCGTCAGTCCATATCGGAACCCTCCAGTTTTGCTTCAATCCTCTTCTCAAACCCGATAAATACAAACTGTGCATCTCAGCCGTTGAGATAAGGGTAATGTAGGAGGTCTTATATCGCTGTTGTGCAACGGTGGTCGTCCTTTGCTCTCCACCCTGCAATGCAGATAGAATACCTGTTCTATATGAGAGAGATAATCTGACTGGCTCCCTCCAGTTCGGCATAAGCAAAAGGTCTTCCTTATATATGATGTCCGTCTGAACGGTGGACAAGAAAAATTTATAGACAATCGGGTCAACTACAACAATTCCGTAGCCGCTTTCTGAACCTGCTAAATCAAGAGAAAAGATAAACTCAATAGGGGCAACAACCACAGTTATGATAACTTCCTGAGATTGTCCTTCGTCAAGATACTGCAATCTGGCTTTTATCCAGGAACGGACTCCACCCCAGAATATCTTGAACTCTTCGATGTCCATAAAGTCGGAGAAGGTCAATCTAAGTACCTGACCATCCGTTTGAATGAGACTTGCCCATCTAGTCTCCAAAGCCCCATCCTTAGCAAGCGCAGCACCATAACCCTCCCCTTCTGAGGTTGCAAATGCCACAGCCGTTAAGGATAGATTTTCTGAATCTCCTCTCCAACATTGAAATTCTGCGACAGTGGGCATTAAATTTCGAGGTAATACTCTTAATACCTCAATCGCAATTTGGGTTACTCGACCTTTAGAGGCATCATCACCACGCAATACCTCAGTAGCAATCTGTGTTACTTTTGCGTTAGAGGCATCATCACCACGCAATACCTCAGTAGCAATCTGTGTTACTTTTGCGTTAGTTGCCATTCTTTATCCATTGCTGGTTAATTTAACGCCCCACTTGGAGGCATTGAATTTAGTTTCATCCCAAGCAGAATCATCATCGGGGTCAGCTTTCTTAATAGATTGATAAACCTTATAGTTTTGAGTCAATGTCACTTCTGGAGTAAGATCATTCGTGGTACTCTTTTTATGAACTGGTTTTATCTTGATTTCATCTGACCCCGCATCTTTCTCCGCACAGATATTAATAGCAACGGCGTGGATAAGGTATCCGGTGAGGGCGGCCAAGTCTTCAAAGTTGAAGATGTCATAATCATTTACAGTTGGAGATTCAATATAGGTTGTATCGTCGTCTATATCACCGCTTCCGGAAGCCCCATCATCAATCTTATCGAAGTGGGTTGTGGGAGAAGCAGGATAGACAGTATCCCATTGAGCGGTATCATCTGGAGTGACAGCGAAAAGGGTATCAACCCTGCAATCACCGAGATAGTCGTCAGCATCGTAACCATCATTGGTGGCGAAGTAGAGATCGTCTAAACACACATTGTTGTATCCTGTGGGATTGAGCGAAATATTCGTTATGCCCGCAGTTGATTGATCTTGTATATCTACTGTCTCCTGAGGTATGATTATTTTCTCATTCAATCTCACTGCGATTGATCCAGCGTTTGCCACACTCGCCATAACCTCCAAGTGTTGCCAGGTATTGAATAAAATTACTCCTGGTGCTGTCTCGGTAACAACTGTACCGCTACCTCTCTTCACTTGTAATTTCCCATCGGAGGAAACCTCAATGCAGAATTGCCTGCCCGATGAATCGTAAAAAGAAATTACATGGCTGTTGGCTGGTATATAAAAAGCTACACCGAAAATGATGTGAGTATAATTGGCGTCGAGGTTTTTCTGCGTATTGTAAGATGCGGGTTTAAGATATTTTGTGCCTACTCTCCTTGGGCTGGGATTTGAATTTTGGATAGAATTGTTTCCATTAAAAATATCCCATTTCTTATCCCCATCCGTCGTTGCGTAATGGTCGAACCCGTCTATGAATCTAATTACTTTATTTGCCATTTATTTTATCCTCCTTAATTCCCTATACATGTTCAAATTTCAATCTTACTTTTCTTGCCCTGATATTGATTACCTGGTCAAAATCCACCGTATGTGGAATACCAACCACCAAATCAGTCCATCCCTCTTCCTCCTGTTCCTCTGTAAGGTCCAGATCAAAGGAGAGTAAGAATTCTATGGGGGTGACTACTACTGTAATAGCCATATCATGCTATCAAGCATTTAATTCCGGTGACTGCCAGTGTCCCGCCAGCCGGGATTGTTTTTATTGCGGGGAACTCATAGTAGCCCATGATGATATCATCATTTGGATCGCCACCAAGCGCATCTATCAGGATAGCACCGGGAGTCGGCCCTATTGATCCGCCAATTGCAAGCCATGATTCATCGTCCCACGTCAGGATAGCCCGGGCATAGGTGTCATTTTCAGTAATGACCAGATTCTCTAATGTCACTCCTCCTTGAGTATATCCGTAACCAGTTGGGAGTTCATCATCTGCGGTTATAGTACAGGTGACAGTTCCAGCAAATATATTTGGAGTAGATATTACCAATCGTAACTCCTCTACAGAATAGATAAGAAAAGGTCCTGGATTATTTTCAGAAGTGGTCGTAATTATACTTCCGGAAGCAAATCCATCAGTTATAAAACTGCCTGTAATTCTTGTTATTGCACTGGCCGGTCCCATGGGGGAAAAGGTTACTGAAATCGACCCGGTAGTTGCCTTAAGATTTAATCTTTTGTCATATTCATTTGGATTTAAGAAACCAAAACCGGCTTTCATCAACAGCAATTTGAATGTCCTCCCTGTGAAATAATCATCCGCTATCTGATATTTTGCATGGGTTGAAGCTGGCATTTTTATATCCTCCTTATCTAATTATTCTTTTAATTTTAGCTGCCTTCGATGAAATGATATTCAAGACCGCATCATGCCCTTTCGCAGATGCAAGGTAACTATCAATCTCGCGGGGGTCGACAATGTTGAACATATTTATAGGTTGTTGATTGTCTCTTCCAGATGTACTTCTGCGGGGAGGGGTTATATCGCCTACCATTCCACCGGAAGCAAAAGCAAAGGATGGCATATTAGGCATAACCAGTTGACTAAGGAAGGGCGCAAATACTTCACGGGGGATTAATTGTCTGCGGAGTAATTCCATAACAGTTCGCCCGTAGAAGCGTACTGCCGGAACCGGCTGCATAAACTCATCTTTCTTAGCAAGGATATGTACGTCATCCTTTATTCCAGATCCCTGGGTTATTGGACCACCTTCTTCTAATCCGATGAATCCTAAGAGGCCGCCAAGCATCGGGCCGATAGATGAGAATAAACCTGAAAGCATCGGCATAATAGAGGATATAAGAGAGGACAGTAGTGGTTTAATAAAATCTATTATTCCACCCATAGCTGATTTCAACATTCCACCAATCCCGCCTTCTCCGAAAAGACTGAGTATGTCGGAGAACATACCGCTAATCCCTGCACCCGGTATGCCCATAGCCTCCGCCTCTTCAACCGTCTTGCCCACCAATTCAGGGTGTTCGGTTGTCCGTCCCCATGCCCCGATTCCTTCATTCCATGTCCACCCTTCACCTGTTGGCTTAGTTGCAGCAATTTCTGGCGGCAATTCCGATGTTGCCTTTTCTCCCGTCTTCGGAACCGCCCCTCTATCCCTGTCTCTAATCCAAATGGGGCTGTCATAAGTTCCCTTTGGTTTTGCTTCCGGGGTCTTCATATCGGGGAAAAGGATTTTTACTATACTGAAAATGCCCT
>Ga0315289_10001526_pt1 | contig 36035 bp, 18 predicted proteins | sample YL17G11_40_MG_FD_203452 | JGI IMG/M metagenome (GOLD analysis project Ga0315289, IMG submission 203452) | Sediment microbial communities from Yellowstone Lake, YNP, Wyoming, USA - YL17G11_40 | ecosystem: Environmental > Aquatic > Freshwater > Lake > Sediment | place: USA: Wyoming | collected...
GGGCCGCCCTACACATAGCGTTCGATGGTCATTGACGTGCAATGGACGTAGGGGCGGGTGTCCACACCCGCCCGCCCCCCTCCCTAGCCCGTAAGCAAGCCTCTCCCCAGAGGGGGGAGGGGACACGCGGCGACCCCCACCCGCGTCAGACGTACCCCCGCAGACCGGCATAATCCGCCGGGTCCTCGCCCCGGTCGCGCATCCCCTCGAGGAACTCAGCCAGCGCGGTGTCCGTATCCAGAACCGTCCCCCCCGCCGTCCGGTAGAGGTAAACCCGCCGTCCGTCGTCGGGGCGGATGGAGACCAGCTCCCGGTCGCCCCAGAGCGGGACGGTCTCCCCCCCGGCCGTCTCCAACACCGGCACCTGGGCGTTCTCCTGGGTCGGGAAGAGCGACGCCTCCTCCCGCAGCTCCTGGAGAACCCTGGCCAGCGGCACCCCCGACTTGAGCGCGCCGGTCCTCAGGCGGCTGTAAGAGGTCTCGATCCGGGCCCCCTGGAGCGCCCACCGCAGCGCGGCGAACTCGAACCGCCGCATGTTGTCCGCGGTGTAGAGCGCCTCGTTGTACACCGATACCCCGGCCTTCCTCAGGCGCGTTATCACCGTCACCGCCTCGGGGGTGACCTCGTAGGGATGGCAGAAGCGGGCCAACAGCCCCACCTCGAGCTGGGCCGGCTTGACGTGCCGGGAAATGATTTTCGTCGCCAGGGACGTGAAGCGCTGGGGCATCACCACGGGGAAGTTGGAGCGGATGAGGATGCGCCGGAGGTGCTTGTAGCGCGAAAGCCCGGCCAGGATGCCCTCTACCTTGGAGTCGGTCAGGCACAACACGTCGCCCCCGCCGACGACCGCCTCCCAGATATCCGGGTTGTCGCCGAACCACTCCAGGGCCGAGCGGAGCTTGGAGTCGGTGACGTCCAGCTCGGGGGTGGGCGGCTCGTAGCACGAGTACTGGGGGGAGGCGAGGCAGGGCTTGACCAGGGCGCTGAAGGGGCTGAGGCGTTCGACGAGGAGCGGCGCCCCGCCGGGCTCCCCGCCGTCGTCGGTCGCCTTCACCGCCGTGGCCGGCGGCAGGACACGGTTGCGAAGGGCTCGGTCGAACAGCCTCCCGGGTTCCTCATCGAAGAGGGAGAGGTAGTAGGGGGTGACGGACAGTTTCACCCCGGCGGCCTCCGCCGCGTCCAGACCCGCCTTCTCGCCGTCGGAAAGCGGGACGAGCTCGGTCAACAGGGCCCGGTCGCGCACCGTGTTGCGGGTCTGCCAGATCCAATCGTCCCACTGGCTGGGCGATCCGCCGAGCCGGTTGAGGATGCGGACGCGGTTCTTGTGCCGCCGCCGGAAAACGTCGCGGTCGGTGCCCGCGGGGTACCGGGTGAGGAAGAGGGAGGCCGCCTCTCCACCCGGAGGCCCCCCGACCTCCTCCAGCTCGACGAGCGAGGACAAGAGGCCGTCCAGCTCGAAAAGGAAACCCGGGGAAACCCCTTCGGCCCGTCCGTCCGCCAGGGCCGCCAGGGTCCCCATCACCGGGACGCCGGTCAGCTCCTCGGCCCACCGGCCGGTGATCGTCTCCAGGACGCGCCGGGCGCGGTGGAAACGCAACGAGGCGCACCCGGCCCCGAGCTCGGCCAGCATCCCGTGGAACAGCCGCCGGCACTCCTCGGGGTCGCCGACCCCCGCGAGCCGCTCCTCGAGGCCCGGCAGGCGGGACAGCACCCCTCTGCGACCGACATCGGCGCGCGCTCTGGTCATTCGGCTCCGCTCCAGGGTCCGGTGCGGGACAAAAAAAGGGACGGTCCTAGTTTAACATATCCCCACCCGGCGGGCTAACCGACCCGGCTTCGTTGACACTCCAAGGTTTACGTGTTATAAAAGGGGGCCTCTTAATCCGGAAGCCTTACACGTCGTACCCGACGGGGGTGTGAAAAAAATGCGGTTCCGACTGATCCTGACCCTGTTCGCCATGGTCGTCGTCCTCGTCGCGGGGTGCGGCACCGAGGGCGAGACGATTCTGACCGTCGGCGGGAACACATACACCATCGGAGCGCTCGCCGACTATTACGCCCACCTGGACCCCTCCACCCGCCCGATCATCTCCAACTACGAGGACACCCGGGATTACCTCGCCGCCTTCGGCAACAAGGTGCTCCTGGAGACGGCGGCGCGGGAGGCCGGGTACTACGAGAACCCCATGGCGGTGGCCGAGTTCGAGGTCTGGCGCCGGGATCGCCTCATCTCCGCCCTCCAGCAGCAGGTGACCGCAGACGTCACCGTCACCGAGCCGGAGCTCGACGCCTGGGTGGAGCGTTTCCTCTCCGAGGGGGACTACATCAGCCTGATCCAGTTCGCCAGCCTGGCCGAGGCCCAGGCGGCCTACGAGCGGCTCCGGGCCGGCGAGGATTTCGGCAAGGTGGCCCGGGAGACCTTCTACATGAAGAGCCCCGGCGACATCTTCCTGGCCCAGGCGGGCGGGGTGAACGAACCCCCCCTGCAGTGGAGCCCCTCCCGCCGCAACGAGGTCATCTTCGGCCTCCAGGAGGGCCGGTTCTCCGAGCCCGTGTTCTACGACCTCCACAACGAGTGGGTGTACTACATCTTTCTCAACCGCGGTCCGGCCGCGGCGGAGGATTTCGCCGTCACCGACGGCGACCAGATACGTCCCCGCCTGCAACAGGAGATGGGCTTCGAGCGCGCCAAGGAGAAGTGGGACGAGCACCTGGCGGGTCTGCGCTCCCGGGCGACCATCGAGGTCAACCGGGACCTCCTGGACCAGCTCGACGCCATCCTGGCGGACGTCTACCAGCGCTCCACCGACGGGGGGCTGATCGCGAGCCGCAACACACTGCTCTCGATCAAGCCCGAGGACCTCTTCGGCTTAGGCTCCACCATGACCGAGCCCACCCCCTTCGCCCGGGATGTCGCGGCCCGGGCCAACGAGCGCCGCGTGATGCTGGCCGACTCCATCTCGCCCTTCTTCCAGGAGCACCGGGACGACTTCCTGGTGAAGGTGAACGGGGAGAGCGTGCCCCTGAGGTACTGCACCCAGAACATCCTTTTGTGGCTCTCCATTGACGATACCCGGATCCTGCGGCCTGAGTCCCGCCGGGAGCTCCTCCAGCGCTTCGTGGACACGAGCGCCGACGACCAGCTGGCCCTCCAGGAGGCCGTGGAGCTCGGTCTGGACACCCGGGAGCCCCTCGCCTCCAAACTCGCCCGCAAAAAGGACGAGATAGCGGTGACCCTCTTCCGTCAGGAGCACTTCCTCGCCACCCAGCCCCGACCCACCGAGGAGGAGGTCCGCCGCCGCTACGAGGAGACGAAAGACCGCTTCGTCTACGACCGGAAGATGGCCTACTACCTCGCGGTTCTCCCCGACCGCGCGCGGGCCGAGGAGCTGCGGGCGCTTCTGGGCGACGAGGCCAACTTCGACCCCCAGGTCGAGTCCATCGCGAGCCTGGCCGAGCTGGAAACCCGGACCCCCGGCCAACCGCTGGCCCACAACCCCGAGGAGCTCCTGCGCCTGATCATCCGCGACGAGTCCCTGGACAAAAAGACCGCCAGCGTCCACCAGTCCGTCGAGATTGACGAGGCGGACGACTACCTCCGGCCCGGGTTCGAGCACGACAAGGGGTGGCTCAGCCCGGTCATCGAGGGCGAGCGCGACGGGGTGAAGGGCTACGGCATCCTCTACGTCGTGGACATCCTGCCGCCGGCCAACCGCACCCTGGAGAACGACCCCGCCCTCTACAACTACCTGGTGGACGAGCTGATGCGCGAGGCGGAGCCGGGGCTTTTCGACCAGTTCCTCGAGGAGCTCAAAAAGACCTACCCCCTGGTTTACGACGAGGAACTCGTGGAGGACCTATTCGACGCCCTGCTGGAGGCGTCGCGAACCGTACCGGAGGCCTGACGTGCATCGCCCGCTCACACTTTCGCTCGCAGCCCTCTTCATCCTCGCCGGCTGCGGCGGGGAGGAGGGCGACGAGGGCGTCATCGCCACCGTCCAGGGGGAGAGGATCACCCAGGAGGAAGCCTGGGAGCTGATGGGGGCCGACCCGGGCACGCCGATCCCCGAGGAGGTGGTGGACCGCCTGATCACGCGCCGCCTGGTGCTCCGGGAGGCCCTCGACCTGGGCATCATCGTGCCCGACGAGAAGGTGGAACGCATCTACCAGGCCCTGGCGGCCAACGACGAGGTCATCCTCGCCGGCGGCCCGGCGGCCAGGATGCGGGAACAGAAGCTCCGCGACAAGGTCCGCGAGGACCTGCTCTACGAGGCCGTGGTCGGCCAGGAGGTCCTCGACCGGATCCAGATCACCGAGGCACAGATCGCCGCGTACTACCAGGAGCACGCCGCCGAGCTCGGCGACCGACCGCTCCGGTTCCACCAGATAGTGGCCGCCGACCTGGAGAGCGCCGACGGGGTCCTCGCCCGTCTCGAGGCGGGGGAGGACTTCGAGGAGCTGGCCCGGTCGCTCTCCATCGCGCCCGAGGGACCCGCGGGGGGGCTGGTCGAGGTGCCGGGCACCGAGGACCTGCCGGGGGCCCTGGCGGAGGCGCTCGAAGGCCTGAAGGTCGGCGAGATCGGCGGACCGGTCCAGACCGACTACGGCTTCCACATCCTTTTAATCCGGGAGGAGCCGGAAGAGGAGTCGGTCCCGCCGCTGGCCCTGGTTCGGGACCGGATCCACGACATCCTTTTCGAGGAGAAATCCGCGGCGGAGCGCGAGAAGTGGCTCTCCGGCCTGTGGGCCAAGGCCGAGGAGACCATCTGGCGCGCCCCACGGGAGGAGCCGGAAGGCTAGGATGCGCATCATACCTTTAGCCCTCTTGACCCTGGCCGTCGCGGTGTCCGCCGCCGACGTGCTGGACCGCATCGCCGTCGTGGTCGCCGACGAGGCCGTCCTGGCATCACAGATCCAGGGGACGGTGCAGAACTACCTGGCGCAGATAGGCGCGCGACCATCGGCCGACGAGCTCGACCTGTTGACCAAGCAGATCTTCGCGCACCTGGTGGCCAACCGCGTGCTCGTCCAGGAAGCCGAGCGCCGGGGGATAACGATAACCTACGCCCAGCTCGACTCCCTGGTCGCCAAACAGCTCGACCAGGCGCGCTCCGCCTACCCCTCCGACTCCGAGTTCGCCGCCGCGCTCGCGGCGGTCGGCCTCACCGTGGATAAACTCGAGGACCTCTACCGCACCCAGGCCCGGGAGGATTACCTCATCTCCCAGCTCATGCAGGAGTACTATTCGACCCGGATCAACATCACCGAACAGGACATAGACGACTACCTGGCGCAGTACGAGACGGATGCGGGCAGCCGGGTGGTTTACACGCTGCGCAACGTCACGGCCTACCTGCGGGCCGGCGCCGCCACCGAGGCCGAGGTCGAAGCCCGGGCGGCGCGCATCACCAGCCTCGCACGCCGAGGCGGCGACTTCCTCGCCCTCGCCGACACCTACTCCGACGCCCCCGCCGATCTGGGCGTCGTCGAGCGGGGCTCTCTCGAGGAACCCCTGGACCGGGCCATCTTCTCCCTGGCCCCGGGAGAGGTTTCAGACCCCATACGCACCAGCTACGGCTGGCACGTGGTCAAGGTCCTCGAGCGCCCGGACGAGAATCACGTCCACGCGGCCCACGTCCAGCTCAACGTCCGGCCCACACCCGCCGACGAGGCGAGAACCTACGAGGCGCTCTCCGCCGTCCGCCGGCTCCTCGACCGCGACCCGCAGGCCGAAATCGCCGGCACCGGCTACGAGGACATCCTCGAGGTGGAGGTCCGGGAGACGCCCAAGAGCATCATCGAGACCACCAACGCCCCACTGGGGGCGGAGCTGGCGGGCCTGGCTCCGGGGGGACTGTCCTCCGCCTACGGGGTCCACGGCGGCCTGCAGCTCTCCCAACTCCTCGACCGGACGGAGCGCCGGGAGATGACCCGCGAGGAGGCCGAGACGGCCATCTACTCCCAGAGGCTGCAGGAGAAGCAGACCACCTGGGTCACCGAGCTGATCGCGAAGACCTACATAGACGTGAAGCTGCCCGAGTTCCGGGGCATCCTCGACGCGGGTCCCGGCCAACGCTGACCGCCGGACGCCCCGCCGTTCACTCATCGCCTCGTGTAGAGCGGCCCCTCGATTAAATCTCGTAGGGGCCGACCTTTAGGTCGGCCCGCGGGCGGGTCTGGAGACCCGCCCCTACGTCATCGCAATTCGCGGGCGACCGCAGAGGGTCGCCCCTACGTCATCACAATTCACTGGGCGCGGGTCGGTGTGAGGGTCGAAGCGGCCCACCTCTCCCTGTGGGAGCGGCGCGCCGACGGGCCGGGGTGAGGGCTGCCTTTGAAAAACCGGGCGGGTCAGGAGACCCGCCCCTACGCCATCGCAATTCGCGGGCGACCACAGAGGGTCGCCCCTACGTCATCACAATTCACTGGGCGCGGGTCGGGGTGAGGGCTGCCGCCTACCCCCTCCCCCCTCTGGGGGGAGGGATGGGGAGGGGGGTGACCCTCCTTTTTTTCCCAACCCGGTGGCCGCGGCGACCGGGTTTGGTTTACGATTGTGTAGAATAAGCGCGACGGGACCCGCCATGCTGAAAAAAATCCTCCCCCTCGTTTTTCTCCTCCCCGCCCTCGGGTCCGCCCAGACCGACGGGGGGCTGATCCTCTACCTCGCCCCCACCGGCACCCCCGGCCTCGTCGCCTTCTGCCTGCGTCCCGACCTGCCCCCGGACCCGCTCTTCCGCCCCCCGTTCTACGTCGCGGCGGGCGGGGCCGGGGAGAGTGAAACGGCGCTGCAACGGTTATTTTTGGGGGAAATCCGCCAAAACCTGCCCAACCGCCTCCCCCCACCCCACGCCCCGGACGTCGCCCTCGCGGAGTCGGAGCCCGACGCCGTCGTAGAGCGTATCCGCGCCCTGGGCGGTGGTCCGGCGGTCCTGGTCCTGACCGACCCCGGCCTGGCCGACCGGCGGGAGACGCTTACCCGGGAGCTGCCCGGCATCCGGGTCATGCCGGGGGTTCGCACGGGCTGGGTGGGCTTCGACGCCCGTTACGACCCGGGCAGCCTCGCCGTTTATTCCTGGGAGTGGTGCGACCCCTGCCGCTCCTCGGGCCCCTTCGACGACTCCTTCGCGGTCTGCGGGCTCTGCGCCGAGGAGCTGGGGTCGGTGCCCCCTCGCCTGGTCTGGCACAACCGGCTGGGCCGCCCGCACTCGCGGGAGGCGACCGTGGAGTGGCTCACCGAGGGCACGCTGGTCCCGGTACGCGAGCTGTGGTACATGCTGCGGGGCCGCGACGCGGAGGGGCGATGACGGCGATAATTCCAATCCTGGCCTGGCTGCCGCTCGTCCTCCCCGGCCTCTCCCCGGGGGTCCCGGTGGAGCTGGAGCCGCTGCCCCCGCCCGACGAGGGTCACACACTGGCGCTGGGTGCCGACCTGTCCCTGGTCCAGCCCATGCCCGGCCGGGTGTTCGTCGCCTTCGGGGGGGCGGAGCCGCGGCTGGCGGCGCTGGGCGGGGCGAAGAGCCTGGCCTGGGCCCTGCCCCTGGCGGCCGGACCCACCGACCTCGAGGCGGCGGGACCCTCCCTGGTGGCGGTGGGCGACGCCGACGGCGGCGTGTACCTGGTGCGCGGCGACGGGACGGTCGTCTTCGCCGCAAAACTTCCCGGCGGCGGACCGGTACATCTGGCCCTCGCCGAGAGCGCGCCGTCCGAGGATGATAAACCCAGAAAAATCATCTACTGCCTGGGTCGGGAGAGCTGGGCGGCCCTCGACCCCGGAAATTTACCCGATTCGGCCCCGCGGGAATTTCCGCTGCCCGCGACCTCGCCGCCGGCGGTCATCGGCGGGACGCTCCTCTACGGCGCCGGCGACACCGTGGTCGCCCTGGACCCGGACGGCGGGGAACTCTGGCGGTACGCGACCGGCGGGAGCCTAACCCTCGCCCCGGCCGTCCTGGGGGGGATGGTCTGGTTCGCCTGCGGGGACAACCGTCTGTACGGCTTTTCGCCGGACAACCCCGCCGCGCCGCTGGTGGAGTGCCACGAGCTGGGCGCGCCGCCCTCCGCCGTCTACGCCCTCCCCGGTGAGGGGTTGGCCGTGGGGACGGTGGACGGGAGGCTCCTCTTTTTCCTGGACGGCGCCCCGGCGGGGGAGGTGGCGCTGGGGCCGACACCCCGGCCGGGGGCGGTTCTGCGCGGCCGGGAGCTGATCATCCCCCTCGGCTGGAACCGGCTGGCGGCCCTGGGCCTCGCGGGCACCCCCTACGACCCCGAAGAACCGGGCTCGGGACGGGTTACGCTCGATTGGCTCTTCACCCATGAATCGGGTCTGTGCGGGGAGGCCACATTGTTCGCGCCCCCGACGGACTTCAAGCTCACCGACGAGGAGCGCGGCGGGCTCGCCGTATACGTCGCGGGCCGGGACGGGCGCCTGGTGGTCCTGGCCCGGGGACACGGGGGGGAATAGGAGGAGCGGCGGCTCGCGTCCCCCCTCTCCCCAGGGAGCGGCGCGCCGACGGGGATGGGGGTGAGGGCCACCACATAAAAAACGGGCCGACCGATGGCGCGCCGTTTAGGTCGGCCCGCGGGCGGACCTGAAGGTCCGCCCCTACGTCATCGCAATCGCGGGTGAGGGCTGCCGCAATCTCCCTCCCCCCTTTGGGGGGAGGGTGGGGTGAGGGGTAAAAACGGGCGGGTTAAAAAGACCCGCCCCTACGTCATCGCAAACGCGCCGGCGGTGCGCCGTATCACGCCTCCCGGTCGACCTGGACCACGCAGAACAAGTTGCCGTCGGGGTCCTCGAGCACGACATAGTCGGCGCCGGGCCCGTACTCCCAGGGGTATTTCTTCGCCCCCAGCCCCACCAGCCTCTCCACTTCGCATTTCTGGCTGTCGGTGTAAAGGTCGAGGTGCAGCCAGCTTCTCTTTTCAGCGCGCTTTTCCCTCTTTTGGAACGACAGGTTAGGCCCTCGGCCCTTCGGGTCGCGCAACACGACCCAGTCGCCGGTGGGCGGATTCCGGGGGACGTAATGAAGGGCGTCCTGCCAGAACTTGACCATCCGGTCGAACTCGAAGCAGTGGATGACGATGGACCCGATTTTCATGCGTACTCCCTTGTCATGCCACGGGCATACGGACATGGACGCCCGCCCGCCTCACCGCGATACTCATTAACTACATGGAGTCCTCGAGCTCGGGCACAGACTCCTGGGTCGGCTGGGCGGCCTTCTTACGTTTCAGCAATATCCGCCGGATAAAGATGTACAGCACCACGATGCCGATCGCCGCCAGGGCCAGGGTCACGAGGACGCTGACCAGACGCCCCCCGAGAATCTGACCCTCGGACTGCCAGGCCGCGGGGAAGGCCGACACCCGGAACTTGCCCAGGTAGCGCTCCTCGTCCTCGTCCAGAGACCCGATGACGGCGTTGTAGACGCCTTCCCGCAGAGGCTCCACGGAGAGGAACCGGTTGCCCCGCGGGGACAGAAGCGGCAGGTGGCCGCTCCGCGACAGCATCCTGCGCGGCTTGCCCTCCAGGTCGTAGAGGTACACGGCGGTGTCCGCCCCCACTGGCGGCACCGTCACCGGCAAGACTTCGACGGGCACGGGCACTTCCACCGCGGGCTCTACCGCCACGGTCGCCTCCCCCACGATCTCCCCCGGAACCTCCGGCGCGGTCGTTTCATCGGCCACCGGCTTTTCTCCGGGCTCCGCCGAGACGGGCTTTTCCCCAAGCTCCGCCGCGACGGGCTCAACCTTCTCCGGAGCGACCTCCGGCTCCCCGGCCCCCTCGACCGTCTCCTCACCGACGGCCCCCGGTGTCGCCCCGGTGACGGTGGTCACCCCGCCCGCCCCGTCCGGGGTTTCGCCCACGGGAATCGTCTCCCCGCCCGCGACGGTGCGCGGCATGAGGACCACCAGCTGGCGCCGGTAGGGGACCCAGGCGAAGTCGTACACGCCCTTGGCCACCAGAGTCTGCGCGCCGTCCAGGTCTATGACGTAGAGGGAGCCCTCGCCGTCCACGCAGGCCAGCTCATCGGAGCCGGAGCTCCAGGCGAGGGTTCCGGCGGCGGCCGGATCCCAGTGGTCCTTGACCTCCAGGAGACCCTCGCCGGAGGCGGAGAAGACGCCGGTGTGCATCCGCTCCCCCTCCTCCTCGACGAGGAAGTACCGGGAACCGGTCGAGTCCCAGGCCATGCGGTAAAAATCGGTTCCGGTGCGGGTCTGGTCTACGCCGTCGAAATCCATCAGGTAGGCGTCGCGGTCCCGGTCCACGCAGACCAGCCGCGAGCCGCGCACCCGGCCCGAGTAGTCCCGGGCCACGTAGTAGTCGCCAACCTCGTCCACCAGCCGGTAAACGGCGCTGCCGTCCGCCCGGACCGCGGTGAGGGTCCCCGAGTCGGAGATGAAGAGCACCAGGTCGTCGGTCACGAAATCGGGACCCACGGCCACCCCGCCGGCGAGGTAGCGGCTCGTCCCCCCGTCCAGCTCGAAGACCTTGAGGTCCCCCTCCTCCACGTAGGCCAGCCTGGTCCCCGAGGGGTTCCACTGGGCCGCCCAGACCCATTCGGCGATGAGCTTCTGCTCCCCGCCGGCCTCGTCCAGGAGGATGAGCTCCTGGTTCCGGTCCTTGATGTAGGCCACGGTCCGGCCCACCGCGGAGAACAGCGGCTCCGACCGCGTCTTCACCTCAACCCCCGTGTCCACCCCGGTGAAGCACCAGAAGCTGTCAGCGGAGGGCTTGGCGACGTGGTAGGCGATGTGGCGTCCCGAGGGGGACCAGAAGAATGCGTCCACGTCGTCCCGGTGCGTCAGCGGCCTCGGCTGGTCGGCGCCGGGCTGCCACAGGTAAACCTCGCCCTCGTCCAGGTAGGCCAGCGACGGGTCCTGCTCGCAGCCGGCCGTGAGGGCGGCCAGGGCCGGCAATAGCACGAGGAGCCGCTTGGTGAACCAACCCATGTTCATCGCCACTTCAGCTTATCCTTTTTACCAACGCCCAGACGGCGTAGAAGGGGAGGAAGACCAGCAGGAGGGGCCAGGTGAAAACCTGCCAGGCCGAGAGGCGATCCAACTGGGGCCGGCGGCTGGCGTAGGGCACCTTGTCGGCGAAGCATCCCAGCCAGAGGTAGGCGCGGAAGAGGTAGCGCCCGACCGTGAGGTAGAGGAAGAGTCCGGCCAGGACGGCGAGTATGCGCAGGAACATGGCGAGTTAAAGGGAACCTGCTTCCCGTTCAAATCAATCCATCACGTCGGCGGTGCGGCCGCGGACGAAGAGGTTGCGCGCCCGCCGCACCAGGGGCAGCCCGACTCTCCAGCCCCAGCCCCCGAAGGCCGACAGCGCCAGATCGTGCGCCCCCACGAAGACCGTGTGCGCCCCGCCGAAGCCCTTCTTGAACTGGTACACGCCCCACAGGGGGTGCTTTTCCCTGGGCTCCACCGGCGCCCCCCAGAAGTCGTAGGTGAGCGCCCCCCGCTCCTTGGCCTTGAGAATCGCCCGCCACTGGAGGAGCTGGGAGCCCTTGTGCCGGGCATGGCGCCGGGAGGTCGCCCCGTAAACGTAGTACGCGGTGCGCCCGGCGTAAACCAGCCACACCCCGGCCGTGTCCTCGCCCTCGAAGCGCGCCAGGAGGAGGTCGCAGGCGTCCCGTCCGGCGAAGGCCTCCCACACCCGGCGGTAGTAGGCCCGGTCGTGGGCCAGGAACCGCTTCCGCTCCTCGGTTTCCTCCAACAGGTCCACGAAGCGCTCGACGCCCGCGGGGGAATTTTGCAGTTCTATTTCCACACCGCGCCGCTCGGCCAGGCCGACGTTGTAGCGCGTGTGCCCCTCGAGCCCTCCCAGGAGCTTATCCTCGTTCGGGGTGAGGTCCAGAAGGAGCGTCCCCCTGGGCTGCACGTCCTGGACACCGCGCCGGAAGCCCAGCCCGGTTAAAAGTTGCCGAGAATCCCCGCCGTCGGGTATGCGCGGCTCGACGGTCAGCACGGCCGCGCGCCGGGCGAAGTCATGCCCTTTTACCGCGTCCAGCCACAGCTTCAGGGCCTCGGGACGCGCCGGGTCCCACAGAGGGCCGTAGGGGCAGTAGAGCCAATCCCGGCCCAGGAACGGGAGCCGACGCACCAGCACCTGCCCCAGGGCGGCCGGCGAGCCGTCGGAACCCCCGACGACGACGCGCAGGACGCGGTAACCGTACGCCGCCTTGACCTCGGCCCAGGCGGACGTCTGGGTGGGCGGCGCCCCGGGGAACAAGGGGCTTAAGCCCCTTGTCTCGACCAGAGAGTCCCACCCCGGGGGATCGAAAAGAATGCCGTTCGGAGCCAAGGCTCGCCCCTAGGCCGTATCTTGCGGTTCTTCCTTCTCCCGCTTGGGCAGACGCACGGTGAAGGTGGTCCCCTCGCCGGGGCGGCTCTCGAAGGAGATCCTCCCCTGGTGGGCGTCCACGATGCTCTTCGAGATGAACAGGCCCAGGCCAGTCCCCTCGGCGGCGCTCGAGCCCCGCTTGTACTTCTCGAAGATGTGCTTGTGCATCTCAGGGGCTATGCCCGGCCCGTTGTCGGCGACGTAGAAGAAGACGTAATCCGAGTCCTGACCCGTCCCGACGGTGATCTCGCCGCCCCGCTGGATGAACTTCACCGCGTTCGACAACAGGTTGTTGATCACCCGCTCGATCTGGATCGGGTCCAGCATGATCGGGGGCAGCGTCTCGTCCAGGTTCAGGCGCAGGCTGAGCTTCTTTATCTCCAGCTGGGCCGCCACGTTCTTCGCCAGGTGCGAGATCAGGCTCGAGAGCTGCAGGCGCTGCATGTCCAGCCGCACGCCCTCCGACGAGAACTTGTTCACCGCCAGGAAGTCGTTGATCAGGGCCAGCATCCGGTCCGCGTTGGTGGCGATGCTCGAGAGCGGCTCGGCCAGGCGCTCCGGCGGCTCGCCGTACGCCCCCGAAAGCAAGAGCGAGCAATAGCCCATCACGCTCGTCAGCGGGTTCTTCAGGTCGTGGGTGATCATGGAGATGAAGTCGTCGCCCAGGCGCTGCAGCCGGATTTTGTCCATCGCCTTCTCGACGGCCAGCTTCAAGACGTCGAAATCGAAGGGCTTGACCAGGTAGTTGTAGGCCCCGCGGCGCAGCGCCTCGATGGACGAACGCATCGAGGAGTAGCCCGTGATGACTATCACCAGCGTGTGCGGAAGGTTCTCGGCCACGTAGTCCAGCACGGTGAAGCCGTCCACCTTGGGCATCATCAGGTCGGCGATGACCAGGTCGTAGTTCGACTCCCGCAGCATGGCGATGCCCTCGCTCCCGTCCGAAGCGGTGTCCACGCGGTACCCCGTCTGCTCCAAGAGGATGCGGATCGAGTCGCACATCCGACGCTCGTCGTCTATGACGAGGATCCGCTCGCGCGACGTAGAAGTGTGTTGACGGGCAAGGGGTGGAACAAGGGGTTTCGCCGGAGGCGTAGCTCGCGACGGCAAGCCGTTCGCTCGGTTAAACCCCTTGTCTTTCCCTTTGTCTTCCATAAACTAGTCCTCCCGCGCCGGCAGGCTGATGGTGAACGTGGTGCCCTCGCCGGGGGCGCTTTGTGCCTCCATCATACCATCGAAGCTCTGCACGATGCCATAGGACACGGAAAGACCCAGCCCCGTGCCCTTTTTGCCCTTCGTGGTGAAGAACGGGTCGAAGATGTAGGGCAGGTGTTCGGCGGGGATGCCCACCCCGGTGTCGGTGAAGGAGATGACCACCCGGTCGCCACGGGCGAGCGGCTCGCCGAAGGTGCGGACCGTGAGTGTCCCGCCTTTGGGCATGGCGTCCCGGGCGTTGGTCACCAGGTTCAACAGCACCTGGCGCAACTGGTCCGGGGCCACGACCACGCCGGGCAGGTCCCGAGCCAGGTCCTTATCCACCGCGATGCCCTGTTTTTCCAGCTGGATGCCAACCAGCATCAACAGGTCCTCCACGAGCCGATTGACGGAGGTTTCTTCCAGGTAGGCGCTCTCGGGACGGTAGAAATCCAGGAGGCCGGAGATTATTACGGCGATGCGGTGGACCTCCTCCTCGACGACACCGATGGTCTTGTAAGGTTCGCTTGCGGGCTCGAGGTCCCCCTTGGCTATCTGGAGATAGTTCTTGATAATCCCCAAGGGGTTGTTGACCTCGTGGGCGATGTCGGCGGCGAGCTTACCTGTGGCGGCCAGCTTCTCCGACCGCGAGAGGGCGCGGCGCAGGTTCTCGAGCTCGCGGATGTCACGGCCCACGGCCACGCTGCCGGTGAACCGGCCGTTCTCGTCCACCAGCGGCGAAACCGACAGCTCCACCGTGATGGCCGAGCCGTCCTTCGTGCGCAGGTCCACCTGGCGGACGATGGCGGGCAGCCCGGAGTCCCGGCGCCGGCTCATCTCGGCGACCGTGTCCCGGTCGCGGTCGAAGTAGAAGGTCTGGATGGGCTTCCCCCGGACCTCCTCCTCGGCGTAACCGGTGGCCGAAGAGGCGGCGCGGTTCAGAATCTCCAGCCGGCCCTCGGCGTCCACCACCGTCACCAGGTCCGGCGAGGCGTCTATGACCTCCCGCAGATACCGCCGGGCCGCCGACAGTTCCGACGTCTTGGCGTCAACCTCGCGCTCCAGGTCGGCCGAGTAGTTCGCCAGCGCCTCCTGGGCCTTCTTGCGCTCCGTGATGTCGGTGATGAGCGAAATCATGTACTGGACCGACCGCTCGCGGGTGATGAAGTCTATGTTCATCTCCACGGGAATCTTCTCCCCCGACTTCTTCAGCATCGTCACCTCGGAGGGCTTTCCCGAGAAGATGGACAGCTTGTCCTGGTATACCTGCGTGTCGAGCGTTTCACCCAACAGCTCGACCACCTGCCCCGGCTCCTCGGGGGCGATGAGGTCGTAAAACCGCTTCCCGACTAGCTCCTCCTCCGCGAAGCCCAGCATCTGCGAAAGGGCGGGGTTCACCATGATGAAGTCGCCCGTGCGGTCGGAGAGGCAGATGCCGATGGGGGATTTGGTCCAGATGGAGCGGTAGCGCTCCTCCGACAAGCGCAGCATCTCCTCGGCCCGCTTGCGTTCCGTTATGTCGCGCACGATCACCAGATCGGCCGGCGCGCCCGAGTACTGGACGAGCCCCACGTTCAGCTCCAGCGGGACGGTGTGCCCGTCGGAGTGTATCCCGGTGACCTCGTAGATGGAGGGCACATCCTCGCCCCGCATGCGACGCTCGTAGAGGTCGGCCAGTCGGGGCCGGTCCTCGGCGGCGATGAAATCGAAGAAGCCCTTCCCCAGCATCCCGGGAGAATCGTAACCGGACATGGCCAGCATGGCCGTGTTCACGAAGACGAACCGTAAGTCCTGGACGATGACGACCCCGTCGGTGGCCTGCTCCACCAGGCTGCGGTATTTCTCCTCGGACTCCTCCAGGGCCTCCAGGTACTGGGAGCGCTTGAGCGCCACCGAGGTCAGCCGGGCGAAGACCCGCACCTTGACCAGATCGTCGTCGGTGAAGACCCGGTCCAGGGCGTGGATGACGAACACGCCCAGGAGGGTCTCGCCGTCCATGATGGGCTCGCCCAGGACACTCTCGCGGTGCTCCTGTGAGTCGTCGGTGCCCTCGATGTGCACTACGGGGCGGTCGGGGTCGCAGTAGTTGGAGTAGGCGCCTGAGCCGCGCTGGGCCACCTTACCGCCCAGCCCCACACCCAGGGGGACCCGGAACGCCATCAACTCGTCCCGCGAGGTGGGGGCGTTCGTGTAGATGGGCGTGAGCATGTTATCTTCGGGGTCGAATACCAGGATGTTGCAGAAGTGCGCGTCCATCAGCATCCGGGCGTTGTCGGCGATCTTGCCCAGAACCTTCTCCAGATCGGTGGAGTCGGCCAGCGTCATCGTCGTCTCGTAGAGCGTCCGGTACGTATCCTCACTGCGCTCCAGCTCACGCCGGTTCTGGGCCCGCTTGACGGCCATGGACGCCAGCCTGGCGAAGATGGAGAGCTTGTCCAGGTCGCCGGAGTCGTAGAGCTTCCCCTCGGTGCCGATGGTGATGACGCCCAGGAGGGTGTCGGACTCCAGCACCGGCATGGAGATGACCGACTCGCGCTCGTCCACCTCCCCGTCGGTGCCCTCGACGTGCACCACGGGGCGGTCGGGGTCGGTGTAATTGGAGTAGGCGCCGACACGCTCCTGGGCCACCTTGCCGGAAAGGCCCATCCCCAGGGGGACCTTGAAGCCCAGGATGGCCTCCCGATCCTGGGGCGCGTTGGAGTAGAAGGGCACGAGCACGCCTTCGGACGCATCGAAGGTGAAGTAGGTGCAGTAGATGGAGGAAAGGAGCCGGGTGACCTGGTCGCAGATCCGGGAGATGATCTCGGAGAGGTCGGTGGAGTCGGCCAGGGTGAGGGTGGTGTCGTAGAGGCGGTGGTAGGTTTCCAGGGAATCGGCCAGAGCGGAGCGGTTTTCGGCGCGCAGGAGCGCGATTTCCGCCTGACGGACGAAGATGGAGAGCTTCTCGATGTCCTGGGCGGAGAAGACGTCGTCCTCCTTGTTGATGGTGATGACGCCGATGACCCGACCCGCGTCGAACATGGGCACGGAGAGGACGGACTCCCGCAGGTCCACCTCCTGGCTGGTGCCCGGCACGTGGACCGAGACGCCGTCGGTTTCCCCCAGGTTGAGGCAGACCCTCTCCCCGGTCTGGGCCACCCGGCCGGAGATGCCCTCCCCCAGGGGTATCAAGAAGGCCATTATCTCTTCCGACGCCGTCGGGTCGTTGCAGTAGATGGGGCGCAGGACCCCCCTCCCTGAGTCGAGACGGTACACGGTGCAGTCGGACGCCCGGGCCAGCGCGGCCGCCTGGTCCGCGATGACCTGGATCACCTTCAGGGGGTCGGTCTCGTCGGCCAGGGCCAGGGTCGTCTCGTAGAGGCTCTTGTAGGTCTCCTCGGAGCGGGCGAGCTCCTCGGCGTTTCGGGCGCGTTTGACCGCGATTTCCGCCTGGCGGGCGAAGACGGTCAGCTTCGTCAGGTCCTCCTCGGAGAAGGTCGCGTCGAACTTGCCGATGGTGATCACGCCGATCACACTCATCCCGTCGAACATGGGCACCGAGATGAGAGACTCCCGCTCGTCGGCCTGGGTGTCGGTGCCGGGGATGTGGACCGAGATGGCCTTCTCCGGCTCGCCGGCGTTGGCGAAAATGCCCACGCCGGTCAGGGCCACGTGGCCCGACAGCCCCTCGCCGAGGGGTATCGTGAAGTCGGAGAATATCTCCTGGTAGTCCTGGCGGGTGGAGTAGATGGGCCTGAGCACCGCCCGCACCGGGTCCACCAGGAAGAAGATGCACTTGCGGCTCCCGAGCATGATCGAGGCCTGGTTCGCGATGACCTCGATCACGCGGATGAGGTCGGTGGAGTCGGCCAGGGCCAGGGTGGTCTCGTAGAGGCTGTGGTACGTGCGCTCGGAAGCGGCCAGCTCCTCGATGCTCTTGGTGCGTTTGACCGCGATTTCGGCCTGGCGGGCGAAAACGGATAACCTCGCCAGGTCTTCGTCCGTGAAGGAGCCGGTGAACTTGCCCAGGGTGATCACGCCCAGGACTTTCCCGGCGTCGAACATCGGCACCGAAATCAACGACTCGCTCGCGTCCTCCCCCTCGTCGGTGCCCTCTACGTGGACCGAAACCTCGTCCACCTCGCCGACGTTCAAGTACCGGCCGACGCCCGACTCGGCCACCCGGCCCGAGAGCCCCACCCCCAGGGGCACCTCGAAGCCCATGATGATGTCGCGGTAATCCGGGCGGCTCGAGTAGATGGGCACGAGCAATCGCCTGGAGGAGTCCAGGAGCAGGAACAGGCACTGCTGGGCGCCCAGAAGCCCGGTGGCCTGTTCGGCGATGACACCGATGACGTCGGTGAGCTCGGTGGAGTCGGCCAGGGCCAGGGTGGTCTCGTAGAGGCTCCGGTAGGTCTTTTCGGAGACGGCCAGGGCCAGCTCCGTCTTCCTGCGGTCGGTGACGTCCTCGGTGATGATGACCACGCGGCTCACCTGAGCCGTCTCGTCCTTGAGGGCGTAGAAGTGCTGTGAAACCCACCTTGCGCCGCCGGGTCGCGGGTCGGTTATCTCGGCCTCGGGGATGTGCAGATAGCCGCCGTCGGTGTAAACCGCAAAAACCTCCGGGAGCCAATCGCCCAGGTAGGAGTCGGAGTCGTCGAATTGGAGTACCCTCCGCTCCCTCTCGAAGTCCTGGAGAATCTCCGGTTCCGTGACGGCCCAGATGCGCCTCCACGCCTCGTTGCACGAAAGGAGCCTGCCGTTCGAGTCCCGCACCGACACGCCCAGGGGGGAGCTTGCGATCAACGCCCGGCTGAACTCCTCCGACGCACGCAAAGCCTCCTGGGCCAGCTTGCGCTCGGTGATGTCCTCGAGGATGCCGTCTATGTGCCGGCTCCTCCCCGAAGAGTCCCGGACCAGCGTGGCGTTGAGCGAGGCCCAGAAGGCGGAACCGTCCTTTTTCTGCTGCTGGACGCAGAAATCGGTCACGAAGCCCTTCGTCGTCAGGGACTCCACGAACTCCCGCCGCGCTCCAGGGTCCACGTAATGGTCGCCCACGTTGACCGCCAGCATCTCGTCCTCGGAGGCGTAGCCGAACATGGAGCAGAGGGCCGGGTTGGCCGACAGTACATCCCCGTCGGGCGTCGTGCGGAAGATGCCCACGGGGATGTTCTCCTGGAGGGAGCGGTACCGCTCCTCGGACTCCTCGAGGGCCTCCGACGCCCGGACGCTCTGTGTGATGTCGAAGCAGTTCCCCAGGTAGGCGGTCCGGCCCCCGTAGGGGATCGGACGGGCGCCGACCAACAGGACCGCCGTCCCGCCGTCCTTCTTCTTGATTCTCATCGTGTACCGGCTGGGGATCGTCTCGCCCGATTGCCGGGCCGAAGCGCGCCGGTCTAGGAAGTCGCGGTCCTCCTCGTGGACCAAAACGCCGGTGTCCAGAGCCTCCAGCTCCTCGGGGGTGTAGCCGGTGATTCTGGCCATCTCGTCGTTGACGTAGAGGAAGTGCGCGTCGGAGTAGATGTAGACCCCGACGATGGCCCCCTCACTAAGGACGCGGTAGCGTTCCTCGGACTCCCTCAAGCGCTCCTCCGCCAGCCTGCGCTCGGTGATGTCGCGGGACACGCCGACGATGGCGGTGGCCTTCCCCGCCTCGTCGTACACCACGGTGCGGGCGTCGGACAGCCAGCGGTACTCGCCGTCGGCGTGGCGCAGGCGGTACTCGATGACCGGATTCTCCACCGCACCGCGGGCGTTGTCCCGCAGCGCCTCCGCGTCCGCCACCACCCCGGCCAGGTCGTCGGGGTGGATCCGCTTCGCCAGCTCGCCCGATTTCGCCATCTCGACGAACTCCTCGACCCCGTAGCCGAGGATCTTCACCAGCGCCGGGGAGAGGTAAGCGTAGCTCTCGTCGGCAAGGTTGACCCGGTAGAAGAGGTCTTCGGTGTTCTCCACCAGGAAGCGGTACCTCTTCTCCGAGTTCGCGAGCGCCTCCTCGGCCCGCTTGCGCTCGGTGATGTTGGTGCCCGCTCCGATGAAACGTTGAATCTCGCCGTCCGGATCCCTCAGGGGGATGAGGCGGATCTCGAATAATCTTTGATTGCTCCCCTCGCCGAAGCCGATCTCGTTGGTATGCACCCTTCCCAGCTTCGCCCACTCGAAGGAATTCCTGATTCTGGCGCATTCATCCGGCGGATGCAGGGCGGATACGGGTCTCCCGTTGTAGTACTCGGGGGTGTGCCCCTCCACCGCGGCGAAGGCGTCGTTGACCTGCTCGTAGTAGAGCTCGCCGTCCGGACCCTCCCTCACCGACCAGAGCAGGACGTCCACCCCCTCGAAGAGCGCCTGGAGCTCCCGCAGGTGTCTGTCCCGATCCTCCGCGGCCCGCACCTGTTCGGTGATATCCACGCAGTTGCCCAGGCTGGCGACGCCCGAGTCGCCGAAGCTCGAGAGCCGCTGCGCCCGGAGCTCGAGCACCCGCAGCTCGCCGTCCTTCCGGCGGATGCGCATCCGGTAGGTCGAGGGCACCTCCTCACCCCGGGCCCGGGCCTCCGCCCGCTCCCGCAGGTGACCGTCGCGGTCCTCCTCCAGCACGATGCCCATGGGTTCCAACCGGAGCAGCTCTTCCCGCGGGTAGCCGGTTATCTCCTCCATCCGGCGGTTGGCGAAGACGAAACGGCCCTTCTCGATGATGTAAACCCCGACGAGCGCCTCTTCGGTGAAGGTGCGGTAGAGCTCCTCGGACTCCCTCAAGCGCTCCTCGGCCAGCTTGCGCAGGGTGACGTCGCGGGTCACCCCGACGATGGCCGTGGCCTTCCCCGCCTCGTCGAAGACGACCGTCCGCGAATCCGACAGCCAGCGGTACTCGCCGTCGCGCGCGCGCAGTCGGTACTCGATGACGGGTTTTTCCAGCGCGCCCCGCGCGTTGTCCCGCAGCGCCGCCGCGTCCTCCTTGAGCCACCCCAGGTCGTCGGGGTGGATCCGCTTCGCCACCTCGCCGGTTTTCGCCATTTCGATGAATTCCTCGGCCGTGAAGCCGAGGATGCTTTTAATCGCCTGGCTCAGGTAAGCGTAGCTCTCATCCTCCAGGTTAACCCGGTAAAAGACGTCGTAGGTGTTCTCCACCAGGAAGCGGTACCTATGCTCCGATTCCCGGAGCGCCTCCTCGATCTTTACCCGCTCGGTAACGTCCTCGACGGTACCCTCGTAGTAGAGGGTCTTCCCCTTTTCGTCGCGCACGGCCTTGGCGTTCTCGCGCACGTGGAGGCTCGAGCCGTCGAGCCGCGTCCAGACCGAATCCGGGCCGCGGACCTCCCCCGTCTTTTCTATCTCCCGCTTGAAATCCGCCCGGGAGTAGCCCGGCTGGTACCCCTGCTCCAGGTTCCGCCGGGAAAGCTCCTCGAAGGAACCGTAGCCCAACATCCGCACCAGGGCGGGGTTGGCCATGAGCACCCGCCCGTCGGGGGTGGTGCGGTACACGCCGATGACGGTGTTCTCGAAGACCCCCCGGAAGCGCTCCTCGGACTGGCGGAGCTCGGCGGCGAGAAGCTGCTGTTCGACCGCCTTCCCGACGAGGTCGGCGCAGACCTGGATCAGGTTGAAGTCGTCCCGGCTGAAGCTGAAGGGGGCGAAGACGGTGATCGAGCCGGTGACCCGCCCCGCCGAATCGGTGAATGGGATGCCCAGGAAGGCCGCGTCGCCGAACTTCTCGGCTATCTGGGCTCCGAAGCGCCGCAGGGGGCTTTTTTTCTCGACCAGCGCCTCGATCAGGGCGCGGATGTTCGCCCCGTTGACGGGTGAGTCGGGCTCGAAGTCCAGGCCGTGGACCGTGGGGTGGCCGGTGCGGATGGTCCGGGCGATGACGCTGTCGCAGTCGAGGGGGATTTTCCAGTCGCGGAGGCGCCGGCCGGTCAGCTTCTCGCCGAAGCGCAGGATGGCCGACGCCACCCGGTGCGCCCGGACGACGAGGAACCGGCCGTCCTCTTCGACGAGGTTCACGCTGGAGAAAGTCGGGAAAATTTCCGCGAGCCGCGCGACGGCGGCGTCCAGGACCTCCTGCACCGCGCCCACGGTGAAGAGCTCCCGGGAGAGGGCGGCCAGGACGGCGCTCTGCCTCTCCCGCCGCTCCAGGGCCTCCGCGCCCGAGAGGTCCTCCACCACCCCGTCGAAGACCGTTCGACCTCCGGCGGTCGGCCGGGGCTCCAGGGTGACCGACGCCCGAAGGGTCCCGCCGTCGGCCCGCTTCAACTCGACCCCGCACCCCTCGACCCCCCGGCCCGACTTCAGGCCGTCCAGGAGGCCCTTCGCGCTCCGGGGGTGGGCGAACAGGCTCCGCAGCTTGACCCCGAGGAGGTCGGCAGGGTCGTCGCGGCCGAGCATCCGGGCCAGGGACCGGTTGGCCCACGCGATCCCGCCTCCCGCGTCGCAGCGGAAGACGCCCTGCGGGAGCACGTCGCAGAGGGAGTCGAGGCCGTCCCCGGCCCCCCGGCTCCGAAGCTCCCGGAGCTCGGCTATGAGCTGGGCTTTGGTCTTCTTCTCGTCTGGCATCTTTTCACCTTGGATCCCGAGCGGGTGTGTTTACCCCGAAAAGGCCGGTCGGTTCTACCCGGTCGTCCTTCGCGTACGGGTTTGATTTTACCAGTTTGTGGCGGGGGGGACAAGGCGGGTCGGGCTGCCGTAAACAACGACGTGCCGACGGCCCGGCCTCCCTCTCCCTCCGGGAGAGGGATTGAGGGTGAGGGCCACCATTAAAAAACACAGCGGGGATTTGCCGGGGGCATAGCTCGCTACGCTCGGTTGAAATCCCCGCCCTACATTTCAGGGTGCGGCGATGGGAAGGAATCGCGGGAGGGTCAGGAGACCCTCCCCTACGGCTGTAAGTCGCTGATTCGACCCGTAGGGGCGACCGTCCACGGTCGCCCGCGGCCCCCCTCCCCCCTCTGGGGAAAGGGTTAGGGTGAGAGGTGGAGCGGCGGTCCGCAGAGGGGCCGCCCTACGTCATCACGGCGAGGTGTGTGCCGCCTTTAAATAAGGCGGGGCAATGAAGCCCCGCCCGGCGGATATTCCTGGGAACGGCTCTACTGGGACGTGATGGTTATCACCCGCTCGGCGGAGTTGGCGCGGATGTCGGTGGCGTACATGCCGTAGAGCTGGGTGGGCATGACGTGGTAGATACCGGGCCGCTCGGCGCGCACGCGGTAGCGTATCTCCCGCTCGCCCAGGGGCAGCTGGTCGTAGAAGAAGGCGGTGAGCTGCTCCTTGAGCTCGCGGTAGGTCCCGGTCTGCCAATCCCATCCCGAACGGTCCTTGGGCAGGAACTCGCACCCGGCGACCCGCGGGTCCTCGACCGCCACGTAGTCGAAGTCGTTGGGGCTCTCGATGGTGAGCACCACCTCGATGTAGTCGCCCACCTTCACCTTCCAGTCGGTGTCCACCAGGGAGGTCAGGGTCGTCCCGTCGGAGCCGACGAGGTAGAAGTCGCGCTCGCAGCGGACGGTGTCCCAGTGGGCCGGGACCATCTCCTGTTTGGAGTAGAACTCCAGGGCGGCGGTGAAGTAGAGCCGGCCCGGGCCGTCGCTCTTTTCGATGGTGAAGGGTAAGTCGCCCGGCTGGACCTCCTCCCCGGCGCGCTCGGTGGATACCCCGTCGCCCCAGACGTCGGCGGGCGAGAACGGGGTCTGGATCAGCACCTCGCTGCCCAACGACGCCATGGCCGTGTAGTCGGTCGAAAGCTCCCCGGTATAGGTCATGTAATCAATCAGGGCCCAGACGGAGAGCGCCGTGTCTATGGTGGACTTCCAGTGGTTGGAGCGGCGGTTGACCAGAAGCCAGTGGGCCGCCTTCTCCATCAGCGCGTTGTCCGGCTCGATTTCCAGCATGGCCTTCAGCGACAGCGCCGTGGTCTCCACGTGGTCCTGCCACCAGTACCAGCACCAGTCGTACTCGTGGCCCCAGTAGGCGTCGTCGCGGGTCACGTCGGCGTAGCCCCCCATGTTCTCCACCACCAGGCGGGCCTCCCGATTATTCCCGTTTTCGTGGAGGAACAGGGCCAACAGCGCCCGCGAGTAGGAGTCGAGAGTCTCCCGGCGGTCGTAGACGAGCCGCCACTGCTTCTCCGGCACCCCGGCGTCCCACAGCGCCAGGGCGTAGAGGGTGTAGATGTTGAGTGTCGAATCCGCGGGCAGGTTGCCGTACAGGCTCTCCAGGTAGCGGACGCCGGAGTCGCCCATCTCCCGGCGCTTGGACTCCAGGTCGGGGTCCAGCCAGCTCACGTCGCCCACCTCGGCCAGGGCCACCATGACGTAGCTGGTGATGTGCTCGCTGGAATAGCCGCCAGCCCACCAGGGCCAGCCGCCGTCGGCGTTCTGCTGGCCGTAGAGGCGTGTGATGCCGCGGTTGACGGAATCGGCCTCCGAGCCCTCCACCGCTCCAGCCGGCACCCCGAGCTCGTGCATGGCCTTGGCGAAGATGGCCGCCGGCCAGAAGCGCGACGCCGTCTGCTCGACGCAGTTGTAGGGGTAGTACTGCAGGAAGCTTATGGCGTCCTTGAGGCTCCCGGCCAGGCTCGGGTGGAGCCAAACGCGCAGGTGTGTCTGGGCCGGGTCTATCTCCTCGGGCAGCCGGAAGGTGAATTGGTAGGGGTCGTCCTCGGCGCGGCCGGACTCGAAGAGGTACACGGGCGCCCCGTGGGGGACGACCTCCAGACGGCGGACGAGCGCGTCCGAGCCCCGGTCGGTCTTGGCCGCCCCGGTGAGGGTGACCAGCCCGGCCTGCCTGGCCGCCAGGCGGAAGTCGAAAGCCTCTTCGCCGCCCGCGGGGATGGAAAGGTCGTAGAGGTCCGGGGTCAGAAGCTCGACGGCGCCCTCGGCCTCGGCCACCAGCCCGGCCTGACCCTCGGCCGCCTTGGCGGTGTAGTTGCCCACGTTCAGCGTGAGGGTGGTCTCGTCGCGCTCGGTGAGGTAACGCGGGTACTGGAGCCGGGCGACGACGGGCAGGACGGTGCGGAAAACGGTCTCGTCCTGGCCCACCCGGTCCCCCTCGAAGGCCCAGACCACCACCTGCCAGCCGGTGAGGTCGTCGGGGAGGTCGAAGCTGACGGTGGCGCGGCCCCGGGAATCGGTCTTTATCTGGGTCTGCCAGTAGGCGGTGTCCTTGAACTCCTCGCGGATTACGCCGGCCAGCTCCTCGATGAGCCCGGCGGCGCCGCCGCTCCCGCGACCCGCCTCATCGCCGGCCAAGCTTTTCTCCTCCCTGGCCATCATGGGCGTGGCGGCGGGCTCGGCCATCTCCATATCGCCCGTGGCGTAGCCGCCCCCGCCCGCGCCCCCTCCGTCGGCGTACATGGCGTGATCGGCGGTCGTGATTTCGGAGAGCTTGTCCATCTCAGTGGAGGCGAGACCGAGCTGGGAGATCATCCAGCCGTGCGGCAACCCGCCCGCCGGGCTGGCCCAGTAGTCGAAGAAGTCGTAGTACGTCCAGTAGTCCGCGGAGCTGGCCTGGTAGAGGTAGCCGTAGTTGAAGTTCTTGAAGAAGAAGTTGCGGACGTCGGTGTGCTTCTCGGCGCCCAGGACGTAGAGGGCCGTGTCGAAGACGGTCACGGTGAGCCGGGCGTCGGATACCGCCCGGCCGTCGGCGTCGGTGACGGTGAGGTCGAGCGTGGCCTTCTCACCCGGCGCGAAGCTCGGGCGGGAGGGCTCCACCCCGACCTCGAGCACCTTCTCCTCGGGCACCACGGGCACCGCGAGGCTGGCGGTGTACTGGGCGCGCTCGAAGAAGGTCAAGAGGCGCAGGGTGGTCAGGGGCGCGTTGGCGCCCTCGAGCTCGATGGACTGCGAGGTCTCCCCCTCGCGGATGTTGACCGGAATCGTGTCGCGGACCAGCCCGCCGCTCTCGACCACGAGGATCCCGCGCACGGTGGACTTGTTCCACCCGATGGTCACCCGGGCGGTGTCGCCCACGGCGTAGAAGTCCTTCTCGGCGGTGAGGGTCAGATAGGGCAGTATCTCCTCCGGCTCCACCGGCTTCTCGGAGACGTAGGCCCAGGCGAAGTGCTGGCGCCGGCCGCTCCAGGGGTCTGTGAAGTCGGCCACCAGGATGTAGGAGCCGATCTCGAGCCCCGCGGTGCCCAGGGTGAAGTCGAAGGCGCCGTCCTCACCGGTCACACCGGTGTAGATTTTCAGGTAGCTCTGCAGGTCCTGGGTGTCCCAGTTGTAGTAATTTTCGGGGACGGGGTTGAGGGTGATGGTCACCGGAACCCCTGCCGCGGGCTCCTGGAAGAGGTCTATGAGGCTGAAATTGCCGGTGACGTCGTCGCCGGTGAAGACCGTGTCGGCGTCCAGGGAGATGGTGGGCATGTAGAGGTGGCGCGCCGCGTTGGTGCGCGCCGAGCCGTCCACCGCCCGGCCCGAGGAGTCCGAGACCGTCAGCGTCAGGTCGAAGTCGTAGAAGTAGGTGTACCAGCCGTAGTCCCAGAACTGCTGGTTTTCGTCGCCCTCGGGCGGGACGAGCATCACGGGGAAGTTGGCCGTGCCGTCGGCGCCGAGCTCCACCCGGCCCGTGTAGACCTGTGTCGGGGAGTACCACCACCACCAGTAGTAGTAGTCGTCGTAGCCCGCCTCCTCGAACCAGGCCGGCATCGTCTCCTTGTCCTCGTCGGCGATTTCCGGCATCCACCAGCGCGGGGTGCGGGTGACGGTGTAGAGGACCTCGCCCGCGGCCACCGGCTCGCCGTAGAGGTAGGTGGCGGCCACTTGGGCCTCGGCCTCGCCGCCCAGGCGCAGGGGGCCCTCCTGGAGGCTGACGGCCACGTCGAACTCCGGCTTCTTGTACTCCTCCAGGCGGACGTAGGAGTAGACGACGGAGTACTGGTACTCGTCGGCGTCGGTGTAGTAGGCGTAGAAGTAGATGTAGCCGAGCTGGGCGTCCTCGGGGATGTCGAACGAGCCGCCGGCCCGACCGCGGGAGTCGGTGACGACCTCGCCCTCGAAGATGGTGTCGCCCGCCGTGGCCTGGATGTCGAGCTTGAAGTTCTTCACCGGCTCGTAGCCGTAGATTTTGCCCGAAGGCTCGATCTCCCGGCGCAGCATGAGCTCCCAGTTGAGCGTGTCGCCGGGCTTGTACAGGGTGCGGTCGGTGATGAGGTATCCCACCGGCTGCGTGCCGGTGAGGGCGTTGAACTCGTAGACGTCGGCGACGGCGTAGTGAGCGTCCTTCTCCACCACGCCCACCGGGTACTCCAGGTAGTTCTCCGGGGTGGAGAACTCGACCCAGCCGTTGGAGTCGGTCGTCCCCTCGCGGGCGAGCACCTGGTACCAGGGGGAGGCCTCTTCCTGGGCCCAGAGCTCGACCTTGGCCCCGGCTGCCGGCGTGCCGTCGTCCAGCCAGGCGCTCCAGACGTACCCCGCCCCGTCGCCGCCCAGGATCACGCACCCCAGGTCGGTGACGTTGAAGGTGACGGCCGAGGAAATTTTGTCATCCACGAAGGCGGCCAACAGGTACAGCCCCGGCCCGGGGTTCGGCAGGGTTATCTCGTTGTAGAAGGGGTTGTAGTCGTCCTCACCCGGGAGCTGCTGGGGGTACACCGCCACCGGCTCCCAACCGGTGAGGTCCGGCCGGCTGTCCTTGTCGGGGTCCACCACGTCGTAGTACCCGTCGTAGAAGGCCATGAGCTTTTCGGAGTCCAAGGGGTAGATGCGCAGCTCGGCGGTGTCGGCCAGCCGGCTGGTGTAAGACAGGGCGATGACCTCGCCGGTGGGCTGCACCCCGTCCACCTGGGGGAGTTGGAGGTGGGGGGTGGTCAGGCGGGTGGCGTTGTCGCGCGCCGTACCGTAGGAGTCCCAGGTGTCGGCGAAGCGGGCCGCCGCGTCGCGGTAAATCTCCAGGGCCTCGGAGGGGGAATCCATGAAGACCTCGAAATAGCCGGCCCGGGCGATGGCAACGTTGAAGGAGGACTGGCAGTCGGGCCAGCGCTCGAGCATCCGCGCCCACCGCTGGTCGGCCTTCGCCAGAATCGCGGCGTTCTCGGCGTGCCGCTCGGCCATCAGCGCGCGCCACTCCGGCAGCTTCGGCGGGGTCTCCGGGTACTCCAGGCTGTAAACCGCCCCCAGCTCCCGGTTGCCCATGGCGAAGTACGCCTCCTGGGCGATTTCCGGCGAGCAGTCCAGGTCCACCACCCGCTCGTACTTCTCCCACCACCAGGCCTCGGCGTCGAAGCCCTCCACGTAGGAGCCGTCCTCGTTCACCATGTACAGGTTGGCGATTTCCATGTAGAGCCGCGCCAGGCGGTCCACGCACTCCTGGTCGTAGGGCTCGTCGAGCTTACCCTTGACCTTCTCCATGACCGCCGCCGCGTCCAGCTTGAGCTTCTGGATCATGTAGGAGGACTGGTAGTAGGCCAGCTCGGGGTTGCCCCACCAGTAGAGGTTCTCGGAGATTTTGAGCATGGCCAGGGCGCCCCAGTAGGTGTCGGGGAAGTCCTTGGCCAGACGGAGGAAGTATTCCGAGGTGTGCTCGTAGTCGTAGAGGAACTCCGCGGAGAGCGCCGCCTTGTAGAGCGCCAGCGGCAGGTACTCGCTCCCCGGGTACTCGGAGATGAGCTTCTCGTAGTCTTCAAGGGCCAGGTGGTAGCTCTTGTCCTCGAAGTGCTTCTCGGCATCCTCGAAGAGGGAGCGTTCGCCGGCCCAGGCGCCGCCCGCGAAAAACAGAATGAAAAGCGGCAACAGGAACAACCGTCGTCCCATCGGTCCTCCTATATCGGTGACAAGGGGTAAAACCCCTTGCCTCTATCCAAGGGGGAATTGTATTGGTACGTTTTATCCAGGCAACCGGTTGCACGGCGGGGGACCCGGACCGGGGTGACCGGCGGGGGGACCGCGTGGTAAGCTTGGGGTCGAAAATGAACTTTTGAGTATAGCACAAGCGGGTTGCGGGGATGCATTTACGGGGGAAAGGCGTGGTGGTCGGGCTCTCGGGCGGTGTGGACTCCGCGGTGGCGGCGGCGCGCCTGGTGGAGGCCGGCGCCCGCGTGGTCGCCGTGACACTCGTGACCGCCGACGCGTCCGACTGCGTGGGGGGTGTCGAGACCGGATGCTGCACCCGGGCCGAGGCCGACGCCGCCCTCGCCGTCGCGGAGCGCCTGGGCATCCGCCACTACCGCTACGACGAGCGGGACCGCTTCCGGGAAAAAGTTCTCACCGAGTCGGTGCGGGTGGCCGGCCGGGGCGGCACACCCAGCGTCTGCCCGCTGTGCAACGCCCGCCACAAACTGCGGGTCCTGGCCGAGAAGGCGCGGATTCTGGGCTTGGATTACATCGCCACCGGCCACTACGCCCGACTGGAAAAAAGGCTCGGGCGGATGAGATTGCTGCGCGGCGCGGTTCGCGAGCAGGACCAGAGCTACTTCCTCCACGCCGTCCCCCTCGAGCTGCGGGAAATTCTCATCCTCCCGCTGGGGGAGGATGACAAGACGGCGGTGCGCGCCGAGGCGCTCCGCCGGGGCCTGGACGTCCACGACAAACCGGCCAGCCAGGACCTCTGCCCGGCGCTGGCGCGGGGGCTTGAATCAGCGCTGAGAACCGCCGCCCCGGAGATGACCCTCCCCGGTCCCATCCTGGACCACCACGGCCGCGAGCGCGGGACGCACGACGGCCTCTTCCGCTACACCATCGGCCAGCGTCACGGGCTCGGCCTGGGCGGGGGGACCGGCGAACCGCTGTACGTGATCGGAAAAGATTTCGAGAACCGGGCGCTTTTAGTCGGCCCCGAAGACAAGCTCTGGAGCCGGGAGATGACGGTGGAGCTCGAGGGTCCCGTCGCCGACCCGCTCCCGTCGGGGCTCGACTGCCAGCCGCGGCGCAACCATCCCGGCGCGCCCGTGGAGGTGACGTGGCGGGAGGGGGACGCCCTGGGGGTCCGCTTCCTCGCGCCGCAAAGGGCGCTCACGCCGGGGCAGGCGGCGGTCTTTTATCTGGGGGAGGAGGTGGTGGCCGGCGGCGTCATCCGGCCTTGCCGGAGGGCCTGACTTGCGCTATTATTTAGGTGGAGGTAAAAGGCTAGAGGAGGTGGGGGGAATGAAAACGGTTTGGTTGTCGGTTTTAGCCCTCTGCGCGGTCGTGTCCGCCCAGGACACCGACCCGCCCTACGTGGACGAAGTGTACCCGGAAGATGGAGATTATGATGTTCCTCGTAACACTGATATTGTCTTCCACTGTAAAGACGACAGAGCCGGCGTTGACGTTGATACGATTGATTTCACCGTCAGGGATACGTCCCTGGGTACGGCGATTACCAGAGGTGCTGGGGAGTTATCGGGTGTTTCACCAAAACCCACATACATAATTGATGGGGACTTGGATATAGACGATTCTGACCCGAACGACGTGGTCTGCACCTTTGATCCGTACGACCCGTTACCTCCCCTCGGTATCATTACCTGCACCGTAGCCGCAGGCCTGGCCGATGAGGTTGGAAATGAAATGGTGGAGGATTTCGTATGGATCTTTGAAACCGCGGAATTGTGGGATGTGGTGGACGAGGCGAGCTGGGGGGAGGTCAAGGCGCGGGAATGGTAGCTCCCCGTTATTCAGGCAAAGGTGGAAATTCGTAAGGAGGTGGGGGGGTGAAAGGGGCGGTTTTATTGGTGCTGATTCTGTGCGCGGTCGCGTCCGCCCAGGACACCGACCCGCCCTATGTGGACGGGATGGACCCCGCGGATGGCGAGAACCCGGTTCCCATCGATACCGACATCATCTTCCACTGTAAGGATGACGGTGTCGGCGTGGACATTTACACGATAGATTTCACCGCCAGGGATACGACCCTGAATAAGGCTATTACCGAATGTACCGGGGCGGTAGCGGGTGTTTCGCCAGAACCCACCCGCGTCATCGCCGGCGACCTGGACGTTGACGACTCCGACCCGAACGACATGGTCTGCACCTTCGATCCGGACGAACCGCTATCTGATGGCGATATCATCACCTGCACCGTGGACCGCTTGTTGGCCGACGAGGTCGGCAACGAGATGGGTGATGACTTCGTGTGGTGGTTCACGACCGCCTGGGATATCGAAGAGCTTAACTGGGGGGAGGTCAAGGCGCGGGAATGGTAGGCGGGCGAGTTATGTAGGGCGGGGGCTCCGTACCCCGCCCTGTTTCTACCCCGACCCTCACCCCCCCCTCTCCCTGGAAGGGAGAGGGAAATTGCGGGCCGACCTAAAGGTCGGCCCCTACGAGGGTGATGCGCGATTCAATCGAATCCCGTAGGGCGGGGTTTCCCAACCCCGCCGCTTCTACCCCTCTCCCCAGCCCGTAGGCGCGCCTCCCCCCAGAGGGGGGAGGGGGCATGGGCAGCCATCACCCTTAGTCCCGTGAGGCGCGCCGCTCCCACAGGGAGGGGGGGCGTTTACAAGGGAACCCTCACTTCCCCTTGGGGATGTGCAGGGGGCGGCCCAGGGCGTCCAGGCAGGCCTCGCGCACCATCTCCGGCAGCGTGGGGTGCGCGTGGATGGTGCCCACGACGTCGGCGAGCGTCAGGCCGTTGTGCACCGCCAGCGACAGCTCGCCGATGAGGTCGCTGGCGTGGGGGCCGATGACCCCGCCGCCGATGAGCCTGCCCCGCTCGTCGGCGATGACCTTGATGAAGCCCTCGGAGTGCATGGAGGCCAGCGCCTTTCCGGAGGCGCGGTAGGGGAAGCGGCCCACGAGAACCTTCTGGCCGGTTTCCAGGGCGTCGTCCTCGGTGGCGCCCACGGCGGCGACCTCGGGGATGGTGAAGACGCAGCGCGGCACGGCGGCGTACTCCACCTCGCCCCGCTCCGTGACCATGTGCTCCACCGCCGTCTCGGCCTCGTAGCTGGCCACGTGGGCCAGCATGTGCCCGCCGATGCAGTCCCCGGCGGCGTAGGTCCGGGGGAGGGTGGTGCGCAGGCGGCTGTCCACCACGACGGCCCCCTGCCGCACGCTCAAGCCCAGCTCCTCGACGTCCACGCCGGGGAAGACGGGTCGCCTTCCCGTGGCCACCAGCACCCGGTCGCACGCCAGGTGGAGGTCCTTGCCGTTCCCCTCCTGGTGGAAGACGGCCTCGAAGCCACCGTCGCACTCGTCCAGGCCCAGGACGCGGGTGCCCGTGTGGACGGTGATGCCGGCGCGCTTGAGCTGGCGCTCGAGCTCGGCGCCCAGCTCCGCGTCCTCCATGGGCAGCGCCCGCTCCAGCATCTCCACCACGGTCACCCGGCTGCCGAAGGCGGCGTAGATGGAGGCGAACTCGAGGCCGATGACCCCGGCCCCGATGACCAGGAGCCTTTGGGGAATCTCCTCGAAGCGCAGGGCGTCCTCGGAGGTCCATGCCAGCTCGACCCCCGGAACCGGCGGCAGGGCGGGCTCGGAGCCGGTGGCGATGAGGGTGTAATCGCTTTTGACCACGACCTCGCCGTCGGGGCCCTTGTAGGTCATCACTCCGGGCGCCTCCAGGCGGCCCTCGGCCTCCACCAGTTCCACCCCCGCTTCCTTCAACAGGCCGCGGATGCCGGTCACCAGCCGGTGGACCGTATCGTCCTTCCGCTTGCGGAGCGCCTCGAGGTCGTAGCGGAGGTTGTCCAGCAAAAGGCCCGAGCGCCGGAAGCCCTTGGCGGAGAGCTCGGCGTGGAGCGCGGCGGCGTGGACCAGGGTCTTGGTCGGGATGCAGCCGACGTGGAGGCAGGCGCCGCCGAGCCAGCGCCGCTCGATGAGGGTCACGCTCGCGCCGAGCTGGGCCGCGCGCAGGGCGCCCACGTATCCCGCGGGGCCGCCGCCGAGGATGCCGATCCGAATCAAGGTACGACCTTTCGCGAAAGGGTGACGGACCCGGTAAATTAGCACATCGGGGCGCCGGAGTCAACGCGGGAACCGCCGATCGCGCCCCGCCGTTTCTCTACAACAAGGGCGGGTTCGGCACTTACCGACCCCCCTTTCGTCCCCGCCCGCGGGGTGGTACGATTACCCAACCCCTTCCCCAGGGAGGAGACGCCGTGAAACGGTTCATTTTAGCCCTCGTGATAACCGCCATCGCCGCCCCGGCCGCCTACGACGCCTACACGACGGGGGCGCAGGGCTCGGTGGCCGTAACCGACGACGCCCGGGCGCTGTGGATCAACCCCGCCGGTCTGGCCGAAAGATTTTCCATGAACGCCTACCTCTCCTGGGGCTCGAGCGGGGAGGCGTGGGAGGAGTGGTCCACCGGGCTCCAACTGGGCGGCCTGGGGTTCGGCTACCGGGGCGCGCCGGTCGCCGCGGACCCCGAATCCTGCGAAAACGCCTACAGCCTGGCCCTGGGGTTCGGCGCCGAGGCCTTTAGTCTGGGCCTTTCGTTGGACTGGCATAACCGCACGAATACCCCCGAGGACCCGCGGGCCTTCGACATGCGCTTCGGCGTCCTGAGCCGGCCCGTCCAGTTCCTGTCCATCGGGGCCACGCTGGACAACGCCCTGGGCGACTCGCTGGCCGGCGTCCCACTGGTCCGGACCTGGACCGGGGGCATCGGCCTGCGGCCCCTGGCGGTTTTCCTCCCCGGCAATCAGGACCTGCTGACCGTGAGCTTCGACGTGGGCTGGCGTGAGGACTCGAGCGCGGGCGCCGCCGCTCCCGGCGAGGAGGAGGGGCTCTTCTGGAGGCTGGGGGCCGAGGCCCGCCCGTTAACCGGCCTGGCGCTCAACTTCGCGTACTCGGACGATGGGGAGATGAGCCTCGGGGCGAGCCTGGACCTCGATTATTTCACCCTGGGCTGGGGCGGGTCGCTGGCCGACGGGGACCTCTCGAACCAGGGTGCCTCCATCGCCTTCCGCCTGGACCGCAGGGAGCCGCTTTTGGACCTGGCGCCGGTGCAGGTGCTGGTGCTCGAGGTCACCGGGGCCATAGACGACGAGCCGCCCTTCTTCTCCCTTCTGGGCTCGGGGGGCGGGAGCGACCTGACCGACCTTCTGCGCGACCTCAAGCGGGCCCGGGAGGACTCCGACGTGGACGCCGTGCTCCTGGAGGTCGAGCCCCTGGGCGGCTCCATCGCCGGGCTGTCGGCGGCGGTGCAGGAGCTGGGTGCGGAGATTGACCGCACCCGCGCCGCGGGGGTCCCGGTCTACGCCGTGTTCACCGGCGAGGGGGCCAATCCGGCCGCCTACTACCTGGCCTGCCACGCGGACGAGATTTTCATCCCCCGGGTGAGCGCCCTGGAGGGCTTCGGCCTCGTCATGCACGTGATGCGCTACGGCGGCCTCGCCGAGGGGTACGGGATAGACCTGGAGACGCTCACCGCCGGCGATTACAAGTCCAGCTTCTTCCCCACCACCAAGGGGGCGTCCGAGGTTCAGGCCGAGGCGCTCCAGGAGATGTTGGAGGGGGTCCACGTCCAGCTCCTGTCGCTCATCGGCGAACGCCGGGGTCTGAGCCCGACGCGGCTCGACGAGCTCACCGACGCCTTTGTCATCCACCCCGCCGACGCGCTCGAGCTGGGGCTGGTGGACGGCATCGGGGGGGTCCAGGAGGCGCTGGTGGCCCTGGCGCGCGCCGCCGGAGCCAATCCCGAAAAAGCGGACGACGTCCCCCTGATTGAAGTGGCCTCCCGGAGCTACTGGGGGAACGAGTGGGGCGACCGGCCCCGCATCGCCGTCATCGGGGCCTACGGCTCCATCGCGGTGGGGCAGAGCTCCTACAGCATCGTGGACGGCTCGAAGGTGATGGGCTCGCAGACCATTGCGGCGGAGCTCGACGACGCCCGGAGGGACCCGCTGGTCAAGGCCATCGTGCTGCGGATAGATTCGGGCGGCGGGTCGGGGATCGCCTCCGACGAAATCGCCCGCGCCGTCGAGCGCTGCACCGCCGACGGCAAGCCGGTCATCGCCTCCATGGGCGACGTCGCCGCCTCGGGTGGCTACTGGATCGCCTGCCCGGCGGACTTCATCTACGCCTCGGCCTCCACCTATACCGGCTCCATCGGGGTGGTCGGGGTGCTGCCGTCCCTGGAGCGGCTCTTCGAGGAGAAGGGCGTGGTGCGCGAGGTGTACCAGAAGGGGAAGTCGGCGAACCTGGGCGACCTCGGCCACCGGCTGACGGAGGAGGAGCGGGCGGCCTACGAATCAGAGCTGGCATACTTCTACGACATCTTCATCAATCTGGTCGCCGAGCAGCGCGGGATGGACCCGGAGGCGGTATGGGCCGTGGCGGGCGGGCGGGTCTGGACCGGCTCCGAGGCCCTGGAGCGGGGGCTGGTGGACGGGTTGGGCGGACTGCGCGAGGCGGTGGAGCTGGCCCGGTGCGAGGGCGGCATCCAGCACCCCGACCCCGACCTGGCCACCTACTGCTCCTTCGGCTCGGTGATTTTCAAGCACATCGGGGGGTATCTGAGCGACCTCTTCGGCCTGGGCCCGTTCTCGGAGTTCGAGCTGGAGCTGTAGGGGCGGGCGTCCACACCCGCCCGTTCGGTTATTTACCGCCATGCGTCCGAATGTAGGGCGGGGATTTTAATCCCCGCAGCGTTTTTACCCCCCTCCCCGCCCTCCCCCCAAAGGGGGGAGGGGGATAGCGGCAACCCTCACCCCCGGCTGCGATGACGTAGGGCGGGGACTTTAGTCCCCGCCGCTTTCGCATGAAGACAAGGGGTTTAAACCCCTTGTTTATTAAATAAAAAATTCATCCAGAATTTTTTTAACCGACCCTTGCCACGTCCCTGAATTTGGACTATATTGTATTTAGTTTCTAAAAACCCCAAACTTGGAGGTATTAAAATGCGCAAGTCGCTGATATTCGGGGGGGGGTAATCCTTTGGGATAGTAGTAATCACGATAATTTTAAATGCGACATCACCATGTACGAAGTCGAGTAACCTGCTAGTGGTTGCTCGGTTTTTTTACGAGGTGAAAGGATGAAAACCCTTGTATTCTTCACCGTCCTGGCCACCGCGGCGGTCTTAGCCGGGGAAACCGTGACCGTGGGGCAGGTCGAGCCGCCCACGGAGCACAACGCCCACTGGCAGATAATCCAGGACGGCATCGTCGGCTGCGTCCGGGACGGCCTGAACGTTTACGGCTCCAACGACTCAACTAAAATGAGCTGGGATGGTCAGCCCATCAACCTCGGCGGCTACGACGGAGTCAGCATCTCCGTCCATTACTCCCAGAAGTCCGCCGACGAAAACGACTACTGCATGCTCTACCTCGGCGACTACACCTACCAGCTCTTTCACACCTTCGAGGACACCGGCGGCGACTGGGACGGTTTCACCGCCACCCTCGACGACTACTACGGCGTGACCAACCTGAAGATGATCTTCGTGTGGGTCTCCGACGAGACGGGGGTGGACAGTGGTTTCCGCATGAACAATATCAGGATTGACGGCGTCAAATGGGGCGAGGGAAGCTACATAAACATCTTCACCTGGGACGCCACCGACGACGTGACCGGCCACCAGACCCTCGATTTGTCCGACATGGGCGGCAACATGAACTGCCTGGCCTTCGAGTACGGCACCGACTCAGACACCCAGGGGTGGT
>Ga0315289_10001527_pt1 | contig 36024 bp, 32 predicted proteins | sample YL17G11_40_MG_FD_203452 | JGI IMG/M metagenome (GOLD analysis project Ga0315289, IMG submission 203452) | Sediment microbial communities from Yellowstone Lake, YNP, Wyoming, USA - YL17G11_40 | ecosystem: Environmental > Aquatic > Freshwater > Lake > Sediment | place: USA: Wyoming | collected...
ACTTCAGAGCCTATTCCGGATAGGCTTATGTAACGACTACCGGGCTCTCTTGCATGGCCGGGCTCCAAGCATGAAGACTGGCAGCGGAAGATAGAAACCACGCTGGAAGAATGCCCACGGAGCTCGTGTAATCGATGCAACGCATTTTCTACCCCCAGAGCATTGTCGTTATCGGCGTCTCGGAACGACCCGACAACTTGGCTCGCACGATCGTCAGGAACCTTTGCCATTTTGGTTACAAGGGTGAACTGTTCGCGGTTGGACGCAGAGAAGGAAACGTGCAGGGAATTCCTATCGCTACCTCATTGGATGAGGTTCCTGATGGGCTCGACTTGGCAGTGATCCTCACGCCGGCGGCTACCGTGCCGGACCTGATGGAGGCGTGTGGTCGGAAGGGCATCCGTCGCGTGGTCATCGAGTCAGGAGGCTTCAGTGAGTTCTCTCAGGAAGGGCGTCGATTGGAGCAGCGGCTTGTGGAGATTGCTCACCGATGGGACGTGCGCTTCGTCGGTCCCAACTGTATCAGCGTTGTAAATCTTGAGAATGGGGTGTGTCTGCCTTTCGGAGATATGTCTGCTGGTAACGCGCGGCTAGGTCCAGCATCGGTGGTGTCTCAGAGCGGCGGAGTCTCGTTGACGTATGTGGATCGGCTCTGTGTGGCCGGTGTGGGAGTAGACAAGGTGGTCAGTATCGGCAACAAGACTGACCTGAACGAGAACGACTACTTGGAGTATTTGCTGCAGGATCCTGGCACGAGGATCGTCTGCTTGTATCTCGAGTCGATTGGTGACGGCCGGAGACTGATGGATCTGGCGCGCTCTTCCAGAAAACCCATTATCGTCCACAAGGTCAATCGAGGTGAGGCGAGCCATCGCGTCGCACTCTCACACACGGCAGCGCTGGCAGACGACGATCAAATCGTAAGCGCGGCTCTTCGTCAAGTAGGCATTATCCGGGCTGAGGATTTTCGAGAGTCCGTGGCAATCGCTCAGGGACTGACTCTCCCGCCCGTCCGAGGGAAGAGATTAGTTGTTATCTCACGTTCCGGCGGTCACGCCGTAATCGCGGCGGACGCGGCCGAGCGATACGGTTTCCAATTGGCTCAGCTGCCCGACGAGTTCACCGAACACGTACGTGCGCTTTTTCCCGCCGATGTCATTGCGGTGACGAACCCGATCGATCTCGGCGTCATCTTTGACTTTGACATGTACGCGGGGATCGTGGAGGAATGCCTCAAGATGCTTTCGCCGGATGCGGTCCTCCTCATCAACACTTACACTCTGGCTGAAGCTGAGGGGGCGCACCGGTTGGCACGACGGGTCGAAGAGATCGTGCGAGAATCTGGACGACCGATTGCGTTCTGCGTCTATTCTCAAGGCAACGAGAGCCAAGTGGTCCAACAACATACCAGCCTGCCAGTCTTTGCTGAGATCGAAGACGCGATACGTGGGCTAGCTGCGTCCCGAGATTGGAACCTCCGGCAAGCACGCCTCACCGAAACAGCAGGTGGCACTGTGCATACATCCCGCGAAGAAGCACAACGGGTGTTGACGACATCAGGAGTGCTCACGGCGGATCAGGCTCTTGCCCTGTGCGAAGCCTACGACATCCCTGTTGCACCCTCGGAGGTCGCCAACAACCCAGAGGAAGCCGTGCGAGCTGTGGATCGGCTTGGCTATCCTGTAGCTCTCAAGGCGCTTGCGACACAACTTGTCCACAAGACGGACATGGGCGGCGTCACACTGGGGTTGATGGATGCGGCAGCAGTCAAGCGTGAAGCAACAGCGATGCTGGCACGGAGTGCGTCACCCGCCAGGTTACTGGTCCAGCGAATGGTTAGCGGCGGGTTGGAGGTAATCCTTGGAGGCAAGCGAGATCGCAGCTTTGGCCCAGTTGTCATGTTCGGGTTAGGCGGCATCTATGTCGAAGTCTTCAGTGATGTGGCATTTCGAGTTGCTCCACTAAGCCGCGTCGATGCTGAAGAGATGATTGAAGAAGTTCGCGGGAAGCGCTTGCTTGAGGGAGTGCGCGACAAGCCACCCGTGGATCGGGAAGCACTCATCAAGGCAGTCTTGTCACTTTCCCGCATGCTCGTTGAGAACCCCCGCATCACTGAGCTGGACATCAATCCGCTACTGGTTCTTGAACACGGTGCAGCAGCGGTGGACGCGCGAGCAGTAGTGGCGCCCGACACTCCAGCCTCAGAGTAGACACAGCGGGCAATGAAGTACGTTGAGTGAATTCTGTGGCGGAAAATAGGAGATTCATTCATGGTGTTGTTGCTCCGAAGGAGAGGTTGGAGGCAGCTTGGTGGTTCGCCTATCAGGGAAGCAAGCTTCTCGTTCAGCCAGAATCATCTCAGGTAAGGGTCCCATGTCTTGTGGAATTCGCTGAGCTAGGATTGCCGGTCTTGCACCAGAACTACATTGGCTGTCTTGATGGCCGCTACTGCTATGCGGTTGAGCTGCCGGAAGGAATCGCTCCTCCGCAAGGGATGACCTTTGAAGATCTCCGTCGGACATATGGTCGGATGGATGAAGATCTATTCTCGGTGGCCGGTCGGGCTGTGCAGATCATCGACTGGGATAGGACGCATCAGTTCTGTGGCCGTTGCGGAGCCAGAACGAAAACCCATCCGACCGAACGAGCCAAAGAGTGCCCGCAATGTGGCACCCTTCATTTTCCCCGTCTTGCCCCCGCGATAATCGTACTCGTCGAACGTGGTCGGGAAATGCTGCTGGCCAGAGCTCGCCGGTTTCCAACAGCCATGTACAGCACCCTAGCCGGTTTCGTCGAGCCTGGCGAGACACTGGAAGAGGCCGTCGTCCGCGAGATACAGGAGGAGACCGGTATTACTGTCAAGGAGATCCGTTACTTCGGGAGTCAGCCTTGGCCTTTTCCCCATTCGCTCATGATCGGGTTTACGGCCAGTTACGCCGGCGGCCAAATCATACTAAGCGATGAGGAAAACGTAGATGCTGGCTGGTTCACGGCTGACAACTTGCCTTCTCTGCCCGACAAGATGAGCATCGCCCGCAAGTTGATAGATTCATTTCTGGGAAAGCAAGGAAAAGCTCCCGGCTCTCAGGACTAGTCTAGGTCATCGGGTGATGGTTGCTCAAGTTCAGGCACGAGCCGACCTACCCTCTCTACCAGGGGGGAAGTCCTCAGCTCAGTATGTAGAATCTCTAGCCAAGCACGCTCGGGTAAACACAATTGATCAGTCTCGAGGGAGACGAGTTTGTCTGCAAGGTTGCACAGACTGTTCGGGAGGAAGGAAGCTTGTCGAGAGTGCCAACTGAAAAAGAAACCGGCTATCGGCTCTTTCGATTCGTCTATTCTATCTTCTATCCTTCATGTAGATGACGGATCTGTTTTGTTTAGTCATCGTAACAAGTCGTCTGCTGCCTTTTTCGTGTATGACAATGATGAATTCTGAGCCTGTTGTTTCTCAACGATTATATGGTAATGCCCACCTCGGAGCCAGTAGGAAGTAATGCATCGTGTCCGATACTGTGGAACTGATACTGGATGCGCGATCCGTCTTGGGAGAGGGCGCCATCTGGGATGAGGAGAAGCAGGTGCTCTATTGGGTCGACATCGACCCGGGATTGGTTCACGTCTACGACCTCGCGACCCACAAGGACCGTTCATTACAGGTGGGACAACCGGTCGGCACCGTGGTGCCACGTGCATCGGGAGGACTCATGCTGGCTGTACGTGACGGCTTCATGTCACTAGACTTGGAGACGGAGAGAACCGCGTTGGTCGCCGTACCCCTAGGGCACAATCCCGAGAACCCTTTTAACGATGGTAAGTGCGATCCGGCCGGCCGCTTCTGGGCGGGCACCACGGAGACGCCTGAACGCAAAGGAGCGTTATTCCGTCTCGACCGGGACCTATCGGTGCACCAGATGGTGGACGGTATCGGCTGCTCGAACGGGCTCACGTGGAGCCTAGACAAGAAGACGATGTACTACATCGATACCATGACAATGAAGATAGATGCCTTCGATTACGATCTCGTGACCGGCGGCATCTCAAATCGTAGGACTGCCGTGTCTGTGGCGGAAGAACACGGCCTACCCGATGGCATGACCATCGATGCCGAGGGGAAACTATGGGTGGCACACTGGGACGGATGGTGTGTCTGCCGCTGGGACCCAGACACAGGGAAGCTCGTACAGAAAGTCCGACTGCCAGTGGCGCGCCCCACTTCCTGCGCCTTCGGCGGCCCAGCACTTGACACCCTCTACGTCACCACGGCGACCACCGAATTGGACGCGGCTGCGCTGGCGAGACAGCCAGGAGCGGGCGGTCTCTTTCGCTTCAAGCCTGGTGTCCACGGCGTGCCCGCCTTCTCCTTCGTAGGGTAAGACCAGCGCGAAAGACGTCGGACAACCGGGCCTACGTGAGGACAGATGCTAGTTTCGATCTAACGTAGTTGTGGTTGATTCATTCTCTGACTCAAAATGAATCCGGTTTGACGAGGTCGTTCCATCAGAATTATCAGAAAGGTTACACGGCAATGTTCCCGTGATGGTTTCGATGAGAGCCACACGTCAAGAGAGTAATTCGTGGCTGGTATGAGGCGAACGTATGAGCCCACTTCCAAGACCCGTAAACTTTCCTCATCCCCGACTTGTGAAGCTCGTACAATTCAAGGGCGAACACGTCGTCTACTATCGGTGCGAACCCTGCGGCACACACGTGACAATACCGGAGCAATAACTCATGACCGAGCGAGAAGACGAACTTGCCTGCCGCGAACGGACACTCGACTAGAAGGAAGATAAGCTGAACAGGATCGAGCAGACACTTGCGGAGTGAAGCTTGAAAGCTGCCGCCGAAACAAGCCGCAAGGAACTCGAATACCTGCAAGCCCAGCTGAAACAGATGAACGAGAGCATTGATTCGGAACGTGGCAAGCTCCAACGTGAGAACTCTACATTTCATTCATCAACTTCTGCACGGCAAAGACATCTAAACCAACAGGGTTCTCGTTTTCTCTGTCGAGCAAGAGTCCCGATCTGTCGAATAGCCCGAGTAACTTGGGCTTCTTTCGTTGAATTCCGCTAACGACAGCGACCCTAGCTGAACCAGGGGCTCTGTATATCTGAGGTCTGAATGCCGCTACCACAGTATCGCCCACGTTCAGTTTCGCATTCTGCTCGGGTAGCAGAGCGCAGTACATGTGCCATGTGGCGTCATTATGCCAATACTCTTGGGGCACTGCAGAAACTTTGTTCTGAATGATCGTGTCTGGGTCGGTGCCCACGACCGTGTGTATCCTCTCGTAATCGACGACGTTCTTGATGCTGCCTATCATGGCTGTAGTCATCATGCTGTCCGCGAACATCAGAGGCAAATCCTGAACTATGTGCGATATTTCACTCACGTAACAAACGGCAGGGATTTCCGGAGAATCATAGAAGGCCATGTCTGGCAGAGTGCCCGTAAACGCATGTCCTGGTTCAACATGTGTTGCACCATTCTCCGCCAACATGGCGGTAGTCTGGACACAATTCCTGCCTGCAGCATTGATATGCTCGACTTCAATTCCCAACTCTCTCTCTAGCTCACGAGCACCGTTCATCATGCTCACGAAGTTCGCGGATAATGTGTACTCTCGCGATCGGATGTTGAAGTTGCAGGCAGGATACGTGGTCACTCCTACTACTCTTACCCCTCCTAGTTGGTTGATACGTCTAGCGGCATTTGTCGATTCCTCAACAGTAAAACCACCAGGCACAGGATTGCAGATGTGATGGGTTCTCGCGAGGATCTTCACAAGCAGATCTTGAGTCTTTCCCATTTTCAACGCTATGTCTGATATCTGTTTGGCTTTCTCAACGCTGAAGACCGTGATAACTTCAGGCTCGATCTTTCCGAGCACGTATTGGATCTCGTTTGTGGGGATTTGACCAAAGTGACCGACGTGACCGACGGGTATTCCATATCTGTTCAGAGCTTTGATGCCTTCAATATCCAGCGCGATTGCTTTCCTAATGCCCGTGTTCATTATTGTTCTGCATACGAGCGGATTCCGTCCGATCTGTTTCGCACATAAGTAAGCAGTGACGTGTGCTTGGTCGACTTCTTTCTTGATGATCTCGGCGTTATGTTTGACCGTCTCTAGATCTATCAAATATGTATTGACTGGGATTTCGCCGGTTCTGTGGAGCTCAGCTGCCGTCCTAATCATTTCAGGATTACGGCGGATCGCTGTCTCTAGAAGATCCATGCTCAGATCATCTCGGAATAGACCCGCGTCGGCCTTTAGGTTTCCGGTTAAGGGATTGTTCTACGTCATTCTTGCATGAGCATCAAGACAAATCCACAGCCGAATTCGGTGACGTTACGCTGAAGCGCCTCCACAGAACTCCTGCATTGTGACAGCGTACCCCTTGCTGATCGTTTCGAGGTTGCTCACTTCAATAGACTCGCGGTACCTGAGCGACATCTCCGTTCAGGAATGTGCATTTGGCTTGAGTATCGCTTTCACGCCTTGAAGATTCAGGAGGATATCAAAAGCTTCTTTCCAGTTATCGAGCTGGAAGGAATGCGTTATCAGGACTTTAGTTGAGATTTTCTTTGCAACGAGAAGTCTCAAGGCTCTTTCCCAAGTGTCCCATGTGTGGCTCCAGCTTCCAATCAGAGCAAGTTGTCGCGTAACAACTTGTCCCACATCTATTTCTTCTGGCTTGGCGTGCGTTCCTATCACGAGTATCTGTCCAGATGGCTTCGTCACTTTGAGGGCTGCGTTCAGTGCAGTGTTCGAGCCGGCCGCGTCCACGCAAACATCCACGCCCTCCCCGCCGGTGCATTCCCGAATCCTACCCACCACTTCTTCAGTGTTGGCGGCCACTGTGTAGTCAGCTCCGAGTTCTCGCGCCATCTTCAGTCGAATGCCCTCCAAAACATCGATCGCAATAATCCTATGTGGTCCGTAGAGCTTCGCCACTTGGAGGGCCAACAGCCCGATTGCTCCCATACCGAATATGGCGACGCTGTCTCCAGGCTCGAGTCTGATTCGATCCACGAGTCCGTGAAGAGGCGCACATAGTGTGTCAGTCACTGCGCACTCCTCAAACGATAACGAAGGCGGCATCTTGTGGACCACTTCGCTGGGAACAAGGACACGCTCCGTGTACGCTCCATCTATTCCATAGCCCAGGCCCTTCCTCGATGCGCACAATGCGTGTTGTCCGGTCACGCAGTAGTGACAGGTCCCACAGAAGGTCCCATGCGTTTCAGAGACCACTCTATCTCCTATTTTGAGGTTCTTGACGTTGTTGCCCACTTCAACTATGGTTCCGGAGAACTCGTGCCCCAAGATTATGGGTGGTTGATAGTCCACAAGCTTCCCAGTATACCTAGCCAAGTCGCTGCCGCAGATCCCGACTACCTCGGGTTTGATCAAGACGTGATCTTGCTTCACACGCGGCACAGGAACCTCTCTTAGCTCCATTCCTCCCGCGCCTTTCGTGGTCTTGACTAGCGCCATCATGGTCGTGACAAGCTGACAAGCTAGTGTTGATCTAGTTATTTGGTTATCGGTTAGCCAAGACAGAGAATCGCAGGTACAAATGCATAGGTGAGGAGATACTCGCTCCCAATTCATCGACATGGAACGTTTAAGAAACGCGTCAAGCTACGCAGGATTCGAAAGATCATGTACCTCGTGAACTTGAATGATGACGCCCATTTCGAAGTGCTGTCAAAGCAAGGCGCCGAGAAAGTGAAGGTGAAACATCTGATCCACGAGAGAGCAGGCGCAGAGAAGTTTACTCTGCGATACTTCTCGATTGCTGAGGGCGGACACACCCCTCTTGACCAACACCTTGGTGAGCACGAAGTCTTTGTTATGAAAGGCAGGGCCCAACTGAAGGGAATCGATTGGGAGCGCACAGTCGGGCCAGGAGATGCTGTCTTTATTGCCTCAAATGAAGTCCACCAGTTCTTGAACACCGGGAGTGAGCCCTTTGAGTTCCTTTCCGTGAGGGGAGCAGACGAGCTATACACTGCTCGTGAGACTGCACGCTGATGTGTGAACTCGCTGAGTCTCCGGGCTAGTCATGGCAGTAAGTGCAAGATGTCGAATCAATGCTTCTCGGCGTAAGTGAGTGCTTCGTCTATTATGCGTAGTCCGAAATCGAGTTGTTCCTCGGTGATCACGAGCGGAGGCGACATTTTCAGAACGTTCGCGAAACGTCCTCCCGGAGGCTGTAGAATGATGCCATGCTTCAATGCGTATTCCACCACCTGCTTGGTTTCCCTGGCAGCCGGTGTCTTCTTTTCATCGCTGACGAGTTCGGCACCACACATCATGCCCATTCCTCGCACGTCGCCGACAATTCTGTGGTCATCTTTCAGCTCATTGAGGCGTTTCAGGAACTCCTGACCCATTCTCGCGGATCGCTCGACTAGTCGTTCCTTCTCTATGGTCTCCAGGCTTGCCAACGCTGCAGCACATCCGAGCGGATTTGCTGAGAAGGTGCTCGTGTGTTGAAATATGCCCCAAGAGTTCATGATCTCATCGGTCGAGACCATAAGCGATATCGGGAAACCGCCCGCCACTCCCTTCGCACAGACGAGGATATCAGGAACGACGTTGAAGTGCTCGAAACAGAACAATTTCCCGGTTCTTCCGAACCCTGTAATGATCTCGTCTAACATGAGCAGAATGCCGTTTTCGTTGCATATCTTCCTAAGTCCGGGCAGGAAGTCTCTTGGTGGTACAATCCATCCTTCATGTCCTTGGATGGGCTCGACAAGCATTGCGGCGACCTCCGTGATTCCCGAGGCAGGATCCTTCACCATATGCTCAATGTAGTTCAGGCATTGAGTGGAGCACTCTCCGCACGAGACTTTCTCGCCGAAGGGGCATCTGTAGCAGTAGGGATACGGTGCGTGGAAGAATCCGGGTACGAGTGGCAATACTCCTGACCGGTAGGATCTTCTGGCGGTTGCGGAGAGGGCGAACCCGGTTTTCCCATGGAATCCCCCTTCGAACGCCATAACCTCCATCCGTCTCTTGTGGACCCTAGCCAGCTTGAGGCCCACATCGATAGCTTCACCTCCGGTAGTCAGCACATGAGTACGTTTGAGCGGCCTCGGAACAATCTCCGCAATCTTCCTGAGAAGATCCGTTCGAGTCGGACAGTTTGCCATGGCGCCTGGTGCATGTGTCATGATTTCCGCTTGGTTCTTGATTGCTTCAACGATTCTCGGGTGGCAGTGTCCGGGGATTCCGACAGACCAAGCAGATGTCAAGTCAACGTACAGGTTGTCATCTACATCGATGACGTTAGCACCTCGTGCCTGCTTCCAAGCAGTAGGGATTTCACCGGTGCGGATCGGAGACAAGGTTGGAGTCTCAAAATCCTTCAACACCTCAGACATTCTTCTTGAATTCGGCCCTGGAGGGTCAACCGAAATGCGGGGTAGAAGTGTTCCGATCTTCTCGTTCATTTATGGTCGCCCACTGCACGCTGAGCGAATGCACAAAAGCCTTTCGTGTTGAGAATTGTGGAAAAGTAGTTGGCCTTCTATCTGTCTGGACTCTTAGATTTGGCCAGAAGGCGCCTTCTGGATGCTTCACAGCGCCAGGAACCTCCTTTTTCCAATCTCACACAAGCGTTTCGAGCGCCCAAAAGACAAGCAAGAAGCGGATAACTTTCCACAGGCCGTGTTGAGAAACGGCCTTCGCTCAAGAGAGAAAACTCGGTTCGGTCAGTGGCCGACTATGTCTGATATGTTCTTCAGCAGCGGTCTGACGGCGTCGTAGCAGTTCCTGTACACTAGTCTGTACAAGCGGTCGTACATCTTGCTGTTCTCGGGGATCGGATTGAAAGTCAGCGCAGTTCTTGTCATGTTCTTTGCCGCGTCCTCCATGCTTGGGTAGAGGCGTATTGATGTGGCCGCGAGTATCGCAGCACCCAGCGCCGTAGCCTCTGGCGTGCTTGCCGTGCTAACAGCCGCATTCAACACATCAGCAATGATCTGACACGAAAGCTTGCTTCTCGCTGCGCCACCGAGGATTCTGACGTGCTCGATATTAGTTTGGAGTACCTGCTTGATGCCGTCAAGATTGAGACGAACGTCGTACGCGATTCCCTCTATTATTGCACGGTAAAGATGCTCCTTGTTGTGGGCTGCTGTCCAACCCACAATGCATCCCTTGGCATTTTGATCCCAATAGGGTTGCCTTACTCCAAGCCAATAGGGCTGCACAATCAAACCCAAAGAGCCAGCTGGGACTTTGGCGGCTTGGTTATCCAGGGCCTCTTCTGGAGGAATGCCATCTCTCTCCGCAGCTTGAACTTCCTCTCTCGCAAAATTGTTCTTGAACCAAGTAATCATCCAGTAACCAGCGCTAAGAAGCGCTTCAGGATTCCAGCTGCCCGGTAAGGTCCCTGCTCTAACGATGAAATTCCTGTGAGCTACATATCTTCTAGACACAGTTCCGAGCACGACGGACGTACCCAAGTTCAGATATGCCATACTTGGATCAATGACACCGCATCCCAATCCGCCTGCTTGCTGATCGCCTGCTCCCGATCCCATCGGAATACCCTCGGGAAGACCAGTATCTTGCGCAGCTTCCTTTGAAACGCACCCGATCACTTCACCCGGAGATACCAGATCACACAGTTTCTCTCTTGGAATACCAAGGGCCTCGAGAATCGTGCTGGAATAACGCAGCTTAGCCATGTCTAGGACACCGCTGGGGGCAGCGTACGAGTCCCTCCATTCGTCGGTTAGCTTGCGAACAAAGAATCCGTGTACCGTCAGCAACTTGTAGGCTTTCGCAAGAACGCCGGGGTCGTTGTCCCTGAGCCACTTGATCTTGAGTCCCCACCAGGTTGTGTCTGGCATACAACCTGTAATCTCCATGTACTTGTCAGCGCCAAACCGCTCATTGGTCCATCTCACCTGTTCTACGGGTCTAGAATCATGCCACACTTGGGCAGGAACTAGTGGGCAACAGTGCTCATCAACCACGACGAGCGTAGACCTTTGATGCGTCATTGCAATGGCGCTAACTCTCTCGGGAGATACTCTAGCATCATGCAATGCCTCCTTCAAAGAGATACAGAATGCTCTCCACCATTCGTCCGGACTCTGTTCCGCCCAATTTGGCTTCGGGCTGGACACCGTATGTGGTTGATGTCCCTGCCCAATCACGTTTCCTAGTTTATCAAAGATTACAGTCTTAACAGACTGTGTGCCTGAATCGAACCCGACAACGTAGTCTGGACCCAGGCGTTTCTCCCTTCTCGCCAGTTCTCAGATGGAACTACTGTTGAGGGGGATGCTTCTCTTCAGTAGTCTTTAGGGACTCGTCCAGCATCGAAGTCAAGTCATCTATCTGTTCTCTCGTGATGATGTATGGAGGAGTGAGCAGTACGTGGTCTCCTGCAATGCCGTCGGCGGTCCCTGAACCCGGATAGACGATCAATCCTCGTTCCATGGCTTCTCTAGTGACGGCGTCCGCGAGTCTGACTTCAGGAGAGTAAGGTTTCTTGGTCTTGCGGTTTTCTACGAATTCAAGTCCGATCATCAACCCCAAGCCTCTGACATCTCCAATCATGGGATGCTGATCTTGGAGCTCCTTCAAGCGTTTCATCAGATACGCTCCGGATTCCCGACATTTCTCAACGAGATTGTTTGAGATTATGTATTTCAGGACAGCCAGGCCGACTGCACAGGAGAGTGGATTGCCGCTGTAAGTGTGGCCTCCGACTAGATTCGACTTGTTCTTCTTGAACTGTTCTATTATGCGATTTCTAACTATGACCGCACCCAAAGGAGTGTACCCTCCACTTAAGCCCTTGGCGGTCGAGATTATGTCTGGTGAAACATTCCAGTGTTCGATGCAGAACCATTTTCCGGTTCTGCCAACCCCCGTCATGACCTCGTCAACTATGAACGTCACGCCGTATCTGTCGCACGTCTCTCTGATTATCGGAAAATACTCCTTGGGTGGAACTGTTGCGCCAGTCGTCGCACCTACCATCGGTTCAGCGATGAAGGCAGACACACAATCGGCGCCTTCCTGTTTTATGACTCTCTCAAGGAATTGCGCACAGTCTATGTCGCATCCAGGATACTCCTTGTTGAACCAGCAGCGGTAGCAGTAGGCAGGAGGTATATGCGGCATATCTTTCAGAAGGGGTATGTACTTGCTACGTCTGTAGGCGTGGCCCCCAACAGACAATGCGCCGAGCGTGTTTCCGTGGAAACCCTGATATCGAGTTATGACTTTGAACTTGTTGGGCATTCCTCTTTCAAGCTGGAATTGTCGAGCTATCTTCACCGCGTTGTCAGTGCCCTCAGATCCGCTGTTCACAAACCATGTCGTTTTCAAATCCTCTGGAGTGATCTTGGCAATTTCTTCAGCCAGCAGCTCAGCAGGTTCGTTTGAGAACGAATACATTGGAATAAACGAGATCTTTGCGGCCTGTTCCGTCAAGGCGTCTAGAGCTGTTTTGGCCGCATGCCCTATTGGCACGGAGGCATTTGATCCGCCCGTGGCATCTAGATACTCCTTCCCATATTCGTCGTAGATGTAGACGCCTTCTCCTCTCACGATTCTAACTTGTTTCTTGAACAAGTCCCTATAGAAGAGGTATGGGCTGCTCATCGAACCAATCGACCGCAACGTGCCATCTTCTTTCATTTGAAGCTAGCTGCCGCACAACGAATTATCTGCCGGAGGTTTAAGAACTAGGCACGAGCGTCTGCGCAGACACGGTGATATGAGCAGTGTTATATAGTCACGTCTCTGCTAACTCTCATTCCGATGAAGAATGTCGAAGACGAAAGTCTTCTTACGTGAAGCAACCGGATTGGTTCGGGAATTCACTGCTCTCGACGCCATCATCTTAGCTACCGGCGCAATGATCGGACCCACTTGGATCCCATTGTTCGCTAGTGAATGGTTCCTATTCCCCGGCGTGAACATCCCAGCATCTTTCGCGTTGTGTGCAATGCTTTCCTTAGGCATGGGATTCTACTACGTGTTGATTACTGGAATCATGCCGCGAAGTGGCAGTGGTGGGTACGTTGCTCTGAGCAGAGTGATACATCCGGCTCTCGGAATGGCTATGAGCTTCACCTTTGTGATCGTCAATCTGCTCGACTGCGCATTCATCGCCAACTTGACCGTTACGGTGGGAGTTGGCGGTCCTCTGGGCGCCTACGGGGTTCTAACAAAAGATGCCGGCCTGCAAAGCTTTGCCGCGAATTTGTCGACACCGACTGGCGGATTCATTCTGGGTACAGTGATGATAATCGTCGTCGGGTTGATCATGATCGCTGGGACAAGAGTCCTCAGGCGAGTCAACCAGGTTGCGTTTGTCCTTGGAACTCTAGGTTTCCTCGTGATAATCGCTATCGTCGGAGCTCTCACTCAGCCACAGTTCCAGGCCATCTTTGACAATTTCGCAGGCGCAGGTGCATATCAGAACATGATCAGCACCGCACACACCGCAGGGTGGGGCATTCCCGCCGACTGGGTAACACCGACGTTGCTATCTCTACCGCTCTCCTGGTTCGGCCTACTTGGATTCTCCTACAACACCTACTGGTCCGGAGAAGTCAGGCGAGTTACCAGAAACATGGCACTCTCCGTGGTCCTATCAATGCTCTTCACAGGATTCTTCTTCTCGACCATCGCACTCCTAATGGGGCAATCATTCGGTCTTGATTTCCTTACGAGCGCAGGCTACTTGTTCAACGCCGCACCAGCCAAGTATCCTCTAAGCGTCGCTCCATGGGTCAACACTTGGGTCGCAATAGTAAACAGCAGCCCAATTGTGAACGTAATTCTAATCATAAGCTACGTCTGCTGGGGATACTTCCTCTTGGTCAGCTACTACATGATCGCCTCACGTCACATCTTCGCCTGGTCATTTGACCGCGCGTTCCCTGCAGCTCTCGCCGAGGTAAGCGAAAGATTCCACACACCCGTTCGTGCAGTAGTCCTAACAGCAGTGATTTCAGTAGTTGCGCTGATGTTCTTCGCCTTTCTGCCCATGATCTTGGCTCCAGTGAATCTGACCTTCATACTCATCGTTGGCCTCATGTTGGACGGGCTCGCAGGCGTCGCACTTCCGATCACAAAGAAGCACCTCTTCGAATCAGCACCAGCCATCAGCAAGAAGAAGATCGCAGGGATACCCCTGCTCTCGATACTAGGCGCCTACAGCATAATCTTCATCGGATTCCTGTTTGTCGAATCTCTGTACAACCCAGCCGTGATCGGACCATTCGGAACCGCCACTGGCGGCACCGCGATCGCGCTGGTCATCATAGGCGCTGCGATCTACTTCATCATGAAAGCCTACTACGCCACAAAAGGCCTAGACGTATCACTAGCGTTCAAGGAGATACCTCCAGAGTAGGAAATCCGGGCAAGCGATACTGACTGCATGCAGCGCCTCGCACGGGCTGCATGCACCCAATTTCTTTTTTCTTGTGTCCCGCGCATGTCACAGCCGGTGCTCTGCTGTGATTCGTTTGATTCTGCAGCAGCGCTATCTGGCGTAACTCGTTTCTGTTACTCTCGTTTCACGTACGGGAACTCAACTGGAATCGTAGTGAGTTTCATGCCGCTTGCCGTCTTTTCGACCAAGATGTGTTTGAGCCAGTTCTTGTCATCTTTTTCTGGGTAGTCGGATCTCTGGAATCTGTTTCTGCTTTCTTTTCTCATGATTGAGGATCTCACGATCATCTCACTGACGGTGAGCATGTGTCTGAGTTCGACTGCTTCCCGCATTTCATGATTGAACTTTCCTGACTTGATGTTGGTCGACATTTGGCCCAGCATTGTTTCTTGTATCTCTTCTATTTCGGCGAGGGTTCTCTTGAGCTCGTCTTCGTTCTTGACTATTGAGGCTCCTTCCCACATTGCACGTTGCAGCCTGCGCACGATCTTGATCGGTGGAATCCCGGATCTCACTTCAAGTGGGGCTCTCAGGCGCCGGATCTCCTCGCGCACGTCATCAACGCTCGGATTCAGTTGCTTGCTAGCATGTGACTGGATGGCGGCGAATTCCCCAGCCCGCTTTCCCCACACGAGCGCGTCTACGATCCCTGTGCCTCCCTCAACGAGACAATCGCCTACTGCAAACGCAACTTGGCCAGCTGCGAACAATCCGTGCACTCTCGTATGGCATTCGGAATCTATTCTGATTCCTCCGTTGTTCGTGTGAATGGCGGGATAGACTTCGATCATGTCCTTTCGAATATTGTACCCTGTTTTCTCTATGTGTTCTAGTTTCTCAGGGGCGCTTCTCTCCACGACAGCACGAGGTATGTGACGTAGATCCAGGAAGACTCCTCCATGTGGACCCCCTCTTCCCTCGCTGACTTCTTGCCACATCGCCCTGGCCAGTTCTGCCTGATTGCTCCACTCCTTTCCCTCAGGGTTATATCGTTCCATGAATCTTTCTCCGAGTTTGTTTCGAAGGTAGGCTTTCTCCCCAGACTCGCCAACATTTTCCAGCGCTGCTTTTCCCATAGCTGAGTCAGGATACGCAAAGTCGAATGTCATGTATTCGAACTGTTCCAGGTCCGCGAGCTGGCCTCCTGCCTCGTAGGCCAATGCGAAACCGTCGCCTGTGCTTTCGCCGCTGACCATCGTGTGCGGGAAGTAGACCTGCGATGCGTCCCCCGTAGCTATGATCACAACCGGGCATTTGATCAGGATTATTCTCGAGTTGAGGTAATCGTATGCAATGGCTCCCGTAACGTTGTTATCGGTGACAAGCACGCGCGAGACCATTGTATCTTCAAAGTAGGGGATCTTCTCTCGGTTGACTTGATCGCGAAGAGCGTCGACCGTTCCGTGACCAGTCCAGAAGGGGCCTTCAGCATGGGTTCCTCTTCTGCTGATGGTGATCCAGCGATCAACTGGGGCCTGGCCAGGTTCCCCTAGGGTGCTGCTTGGGAACAAACTGATCCTGCCGTCTGCATCACGGTCCCAGAAGACGCCCCATTTCTCGAGTTCAAGCAGTCTCTCTCCCCCTTCAATCGCTTGGATTCTCGCCAACTCCTGATCGCACAGAAACTGCTTGGCGTTGACGACTATGTCCTTCAGATGTCGCTCCACGGAATCCATAGGGTCACTCCACGGCCCGATTGCTGACGCGGCGGCAGGTGAGATTGAGCAACCGCTCACCCCGTAAATGCCCTTCACAATCATTAGGACGTGTGCATTATTCCTCTTGGCTTCAATTGCCGCCCGAGACCCCGCAATTCCTCCTCCGATTATGAGGACATCAGTCTCGATGGCTTCGTCAACTGGATCTCGTTGCATGAAGTGTTCCTCGTGGAGGATTCCTTTGCTGGTACGTGCTTTCGCGAGATCTAGGAAAACGTCCAAGAGCTTCGTGTAGGTTTTCGAGGAGCCGGCTGAAACTCATGAGCAAGAGGAGACTGTTTCAGCTAACCTCTCCATCGATGCCGATGCCAGTACTCCAACGTTCATCAGCCCATGGTCGATCCATGACTTGTGAGTCGAAATCGCTCTGGCAAGATGACCTCTCTAGTATCTCAAGTCGAGTACTGAACTGCAGTGTCCCCCGCCTTGATAGTCAGATTTGCTGTCTGCCCACCATCCATCACTAGGACATGGCCTGTCACGTAGTCCGACAGTGGTGATGCTAAGAAAAGTGCGCCTCCTGCGATTTGCTCCGGCTTGGCCATACATTCCAACGGAACCCGTTTCTGAATTTCCTTCATCAATGGCGCGTCAACGAATGGAACACTCATCTCAGTCGCAACCCAGCCAGGAGCAATAGCGTTCACATTAATCCTGTGATGCGCGAGTTCCACGGCCATACATTTCGTCATTAGAATCAGCGCTGCCTTGCTCATCGCGTATGCGATCTCCCCCTCGTTGCCCTCCATCCCGTCGATCGACGAGATTACTATGATTCTTCCGCCCCTGCCTTGTTTGATCATCTGGTTTGCTGCCAGTTGACAGCAATGAAAGCTTCCTTTGACGTTGATGTCAAGATGTTCTTGAAGATTCTTGGGGTCCGTGCTAACAAGATAACCGCCTTTCATTATGGCAGCGTTGCTCACAAAGATGTCCAGTCGTCCGAATCTTTCAACTGCAGCTTTGAACATCATCTCAGCTTGCGCTGCATCGCTGATGTCCACTTGCATGACGAGTGCGTGTCCTCCAGCTATCTCAATCTGTTTCGCAAGAGCCTCGGCTCTACTCCGTCCGTCGGGCCGCTTCATTCGATCTGCGATCAGTACACTGCACTTGGAAAGCCCGAAAGCTCTCGCTATCGCCTCACCTATGCCGCGCGCAGCGCCGGTAACCACTACGACCTTTCCTACAAGTTGGAGGTCCGGGTATGATTCAGAGCGCATCTTGATCTATTGCTCACCTAACCCGTACCTTGTGTAGATAATGATTGCTCTGGATTCAGAGCCGTATGGATACGCTATTTTCGATTGCAGTCACCGCCCTAGCTTGAGTGTTGACCGAATGCTCCGGGCTTGACGTACGGGAACTCAACTGGAATCGTAGTGAGCGTCATGCCGCTCGGCGTCTTTTCGATCAAGATGTGCTTAAGCCAGTGTTCGTCATCTTGGTTCGGGTAGTCTGATCTGTGAAATCTATTCCTGCTTTCCTTCCTCGTCAGTGAAGATCTTACAATCATTTCACTTACGGTGAGCATATGTCTGGCTTCGATTGCTTCGCGCATTTCGTAGTTGAACATTCCCGACTTGATGCCAGTGCACATGCTGTCTAGCATCGATTCTCGGATCTTTTCTATCTCGCCGAGGGTTCTCTCGAGTCCTTCTTGGTTCTTGATAATTGAGGCTCCTTCCCACATCGCACGCTGAAGTCTGCGCATCACTCTGATCGGGGGAACCCCGTCGATCGCCTCAAGGGGAGCTCTCAGGCGGGAAACCTCCTTATCGATGTCATTCGCATCTGGTTCAGGTGGCTTTGTATTCCGTGAATAGGTGGCCGCAGACTCACCCGCTCGCTTCCCCCACACCAAAGCATCCACGATTCCAGTTGCTCCCTCAGAAAGGCAATCGCCTACCGCAAACGCAACCTGCCCCGCGGCAAACAGTCCATGCACTCTCGATTCACAGTGTGAATCGATTCTGACGCCTCCCGTCGTTGTGTGAACTGACGGGAATATCTCAATCAAGTCTCGTCGAGCGTTGAACCCCAACTTCTCGATCGTTTCAAGCCTGCCGGGCGCGCTCTTGGCAAAGAGGTCTCGTGGAACATGGCGAAGGTCCAAGAAGACTCCGCCGTGCGGTCCTCCTCGTCTTTCTCTTACCTCCTGCCAGAACGCTTTGCCAAGCTCTGCCTGGTTGCTCAGCTCCTTTGTCTTCGGATAGTACCGTTCTAGAAATCTCACTCCGAGACTGTTTCTGATGTAGGCCATCATTCCGGATTCAGTGGGGCTCTCCAGAACCGCCTTGGTTCTTGCAGAATCAGGGTATGCGTACATTATCGCAAGGTATTCGTATTGTTCCATGTTGACAAGCTGGGCTCCCGCCTCGTACGCGGCCGCATAGCCGTCCCCGGTTCCTTCGCCGCTGACCATTGTGTGTGGGAAATAGACCTGAGTTGCGTCGCCGGTGGCCAGAACCACTGCCGAGCATTTGACCAGAATGATCCGGGAGTTCAAATAGTCGTATACCATGGCGCCTGTAACTTGGTTATTAGTGACGAACACTCGCGAGAGTATGGTCTCCTGAATGTACGGGATCCCTTGTCGATTGAGTTGGTCGCGGAGAACATCGACGGTTCCATGGCCGGTCCAGAATGGGCCTTCCGCATGTGTTCCAACCCTTCCGAACGTTATCCAACGATCAATTGGTGACTGTCCAGGTTCTCCTAGCTTGCTGCTGGGGAAGAGCGTGATTTTGCCTTTGGCATCTCGGTCCCAGCGCATACCCCATTTCTCGAGCTCGAGAAGCCTTTCTCCCCCCTCCTGGGCTTGTATCTTCGTGAGCTCCTGATCACAGAGGAACTGTTTTCCGTTGATTATCATGTCCTTGAGATGTCGTTCCACGGAATCATTTGGATCGCTCCACGGTCCGATTGCCGCGGCCTCAGAGGGAGAGAGTGAGCAACCGCTGGCACCATAGATGCCCTTCACAATCATGAGTACTCTCGCGCCATTCTTCTTGGCCTCGATTGCTGCTCTTGGCCCAGCAATCCCTCCTCCTACAACAAGAAGGTCAGTCGCGATGACTTGATCAACTGGCGTTCGTTGCATCCGTCTTTCCTCCGGACAATATCTGGGCAGTGCGCGCCGAGTCAACGTACAGCAATTAATCACTATTGTATCATGGTGTCTGAAACTCAGAAGGAACGAACTGTATTGTGAGTGGCGGCGATTCTTGAGCCCTGAGTGTCTCTCTCAGTCTCGTTGATCTCGCGAACAACTCCTGAAAGCTTCTCCCTTCGACTTTGATGAGAAATCCGTCCCGCCGATTCCGCACGAATGTGACTCCCTCTGTTCTCGCAATTTCACCTAGTGCGGGCTTCGATTGTGCGCCGACGTTCATTATAGCAGATAGGATGAGCTTGATTCGCGGATTTAGGTCGAAGGTAACTTGATGCTTCTTCACTCTCTCTCTTAGTCTCGTTGTTGCTTCGTGGTTTATTGTCATCGTATCGGATTCTATGACGACTCCATAGTGGTCTTTTGCGCCGGTCAAGGATACAAATCCGTTTACGACATCTGAAAGGACAGCCTCAGGTTCTCGCTCATACGGTGGTCCCCATCCTCCTCCTCCGGATAGGACAGTCTCAACTCTGTCGCCATCATGAATCGTTATGTTGGACCATTTGGACGGCGATGCCTTTTGGAAAAGGTCGGTGGCGTGACCGAAGACTGATTGGCCATTCACCATCAGACGCGTATCTGAGAAGTGACCACATGCTCTTGGCATTGGCGGCAGTCCTCCGAACACACCATAAGGCGAGATCTTGTGACGCTCGCTTAGAGCAGAGAGTTCCGCCTCCTTTCCTCTCAGCCTCCACACTAGCCTCGTGCCCATTCCTCCTCGATACTTACCGGGACCTGCTGAGTCCGGGTCGTTGAATGAGTACTCTTCGAATAGGATGGGATAGCGGATCTCGCTCATTTCGATAAAAGGTCCCTTGTTGTTCGTTGCAAAGGGCATCTGTGCGCAGTTTCCATCACCCGTTGCGCGTGCTCCCATGCCGCCGAGCGACCAAAGGTAGGCGATGTATGGCTCGCCTGTCTCATCATGCGTCCCGCCTACCGTCATTCCGTAGCAAGTGCCGTGGCAGGCTGCCTTGATTCGGATAGGCGTCGTAGCTTGAGCTAGAGCACCTATGACTGTATCTACGATTCGGTTGGAGAGTTCTGTGTTACCGCCTTGAACGGGGGCCGGATATCGAGGATTGACTATTGTTCCCTCTGGCGCAACGACGTGGATCGGTCTGAAAGTTCCTTGGTTAAGGACGTAATCTCCTCCGATTTCCACTGAATGCAGAACACCGATCAGTGTGTTACCTGCCGTTACAGCGAAGGCGGCATTGATGGGACCAGGAACTTGGGGGCTGCTGCCAGAGTAATCTGCGAAAAGTTCATCGCCTCTTACGTCGATTCGTACGTGGATCTTTGCAGGGGAGGAAGATCGGCCTGTGTCGTCGACATAGTCTTCGTATTCGTAACTTCCGTCGGGAATCCGGTCTATCTCTGACCTCATGATTCGCTCCGATACGTTCTTGATCTCATCCAAGCAGCTCTTCCATGTCCTCGGTCCATATTTCTCGAACAATCGTGTTACTCGTCGCTCCCCAACTCGCAGCGCTCCGAACATTGCACGAAGGTCGCCCTCAACAGCGTGGGGCAACCGAACATTTGCGAGAATGATCTTCCATACGTCTTTGCTTTCTTCGTTCTTCGCGTTCACTTTGATGGCAGGTATGCGGAGTCCTTCTTGGAATATGTCGCGGGCGTCTCCGGCAAAGCCCCCAGGTACCATTGCACCTGAGTCTATCTGATGAGCTCGCGTGGCAGGCATCGCAATAATCTCGCCCTCGTGGAACACAGGTCTGACAGCTGTGAAGTCGCTGATATGAGAACCACCACTGAACGGGTCGTTGTGGAGTATCACGTCGCCCGGGTCGAGGTTTTGCAGTCCGATTGCGTTGACTGATGCCTTTACGGAGTAAGGCATGGCTCCAAGATGGCATGGGTCAAAGGCTGCCTGCGCTATCATATCTGGTGCGCTATCGAAAATCGCGTACGAGTAATCGAGTCCTTCGCTGAAGATGGGCGAGTAGGATGATCTCTCCATTGCGATGCCCATCTCTGTGCACAGTGACGTGAGTCCTCCTCTAATCACCTCAAGAGTGATCGGGTCGATCTTTCGTGTGCTCACGTGCATGCCATTATCACCTCAGACTGATGACAATATTCCCGAAATCGTCTACTTCAGCGGTCTGACCCGGACGTATGATGGTTGTCGAATCCATCTCTTCAATCACCGCAGGGCCTTCGAGGCTGAGGCCCGCGCCCAAGACCGTGCGTTCAAAGATCGGGGTCTTCAGGTAATCTTTGGACTCTTCATAGTATATCGGGCGATGACCACGGAGGGCTTTCTGGGAGGTGCGTGAGGGTTCGAGGTGTCTCACGGTTGGCCTGAGCATTGACCCAACAGCTGCAACTCTCAGCGTGAGCACTTCGATCGGTTCATCCGGCTTGGAATGTCCATACAGTCGCGTGTGTTCCATGTTGAAGTTGCTGGCGATGTCTTTGCGTCTTGCTTCGTTCAGTTCAACAGAGGGAACAGGTGTTCCGACCTCGTAGTTCTGACCAACATACCTGATATCTGCAGACCTCAGGATCGCCACATCTCCTTTGAAGCCTTCTCCAGACATCATAGATGTTGCCTTTGATTCAAGATCACGATATGCAGCGGACATGTCTTCCATCTTGATCGAATCGATTCGACCTATGAAAGTACGTGATACGTCGAGTCGCAAGTCAGAGTATAGCATCCCTATAGCAGAGAAGATGCCGGGATGGGGAGGGATCAAAACGGACGGACTGCCGAGTTCTTGAGCGAGGCTTGTGGCGACGAGGGGGCCAGCTCCACCATAGGCAACTGTAACGAAATCCCTCGGATCGTAGCCCCGTTCGACACTACTTACTCGCATCGAGGCCGCCATGTTTGCCTCGGCGATCCTCACGATGCCGGAGGCAGCCTCCAGTACATCCATGTCAAGCGGTTTCGCGATGTCTCTTTCAATGGCCTCCTTTGAGGCCTCGTAGTTGAGCTTCATTTCCCCTCCCAGGAAGTACTCTGGGTCTATTCTTCCTAACACGAGACTGGCATCGGTAAAGGTTGGCTTTGTCCCACCCAATCCATAGCACACCGGGCCCGGATCGGCTCCTGCACTCTGCGGCCCAACCCTCAGAACCCCGCCTCTGTCTATCCAAGCGATACTACCGCCTCCTGCTCCAATCTCGCTAAGGTCGATCATAGGGATCCGATATGGAACTCCCCACTCGATTTCACTCTCGTTCTTCAGGCGCGGCTTTCCTTCCTCGATCACGCTCACTTTGAAGGTCGTGCCCCCCATATCGATCGCAAGTAGGTTCCGGCTGGCTTGCTTGGTCACTAGACTAGCTGCACCGATCACTCCGCCCGCAGGACCCGACTCAATTGTGTGAATCGGGATGCGTCGCGCCAGTCTGCTCGACATCATGCCTCCACCGGATCTCATAATCATCAATGGGCATCTGAAACCCAGCTTCGCTAGGGCTCCTTCTAGTCGTCCCAAGTAGTCCGCGACAACAGGCTTGACTGAGGCGTCGATTGCGGTGGTGCTCGTTCTCTCGTATTCCCTGACCTCAGGGTTCACCTCCGATGATAGAGACACCGTAGCTTCAGGCATTGCTTCAGAGATCAGGTCAGCAACACGCCGCTCGTGTGAAGGATTCATGTTGGAGAACAAGAAACAGATAGCGACAGAACGCACGCCAAGTTGCTTGAGGCCAGATATTATTGATCGCGCTTGGTTCTCGTCAAGGGGCTTGATGACCCGGCCTCTATAGTCCACCCTTTCAGCGATTCCAAATCTCATGTGTCGTGGGATGATAGGAGCTGGCTTTTTCCAGCGTATGTCATAGAGTCCCCAAGCCGGCCGGTTTCCTCTCATTATCTCAAGGACATCTCGGAACCCTTCAGTAGCGAGCAAGGCTGTTGACGGTAATGATCTTTGAATGACCGCATTTGTCGCAACCGTGGTCCCGTGGATGACGTAGGACGCCTCGTTTGGTGCCAACCCTGCCCTGTTGAGTCCATCTAGGAATCCCTGCACGAAATTCTTGGGGGTCGTCGGAACCTTACAGACTCTTATCGAGTTGTCACGTTCGTCGAGAGTGGCGACGTCAGTGAATGTGCCGCCTATGTCAACAGCGATCCTCAGCGATGGCATTTCGAACCGCATCCTCGCATCAAGCTAGGATTTCGTACAAGGCGCTGCGTCAGGCACATTATGAGGTCATGGGGTGAGTAGATGCTCGTGGTCTTCGACAATTGGAAATATCGTCTCTCGGTCACGTTGAACGCCAAAGGACGAAAACCCGCTCCAAAGTGATGAGAACTCAGCAAGTCCACCGGTTAGAGAGGTCAGTTGACTTTTCCATTCGAATCTATGTGAGACACCTGAGCGACTCCGGAGTACGCAACGTAGCTCACTTCACATTCAAGCGATTTGCCGGCGTCAAGACGCGAACACACTCCATGTTCCACAGCCTTGTGAAGCGCAGCTGGGTAACCGTTCATTGCGTATATTCCTATGTTGTAGCAGGACCTCCAGATGCCATAGTTCAGCCAGAGGTGGAGCTTTGAAAGTACCTCCTTGGGGAATACCATGCCCAGGCCCATTCTCCTCTTTGAGTCGGTTACTGCAAACCATCCTTCCTTCAGCTCCGTCGCATAGTGGTACTCGTACATCAATGCCGACGGTTCGAGCACCTTGCTGAGATCCATCTTTCTCCCGGATTTGTTGACCGCGAGCGGCCATTCATATTCCGTACCGGGCTTGAAACTAGACTCCGGCATGTCCTCGACGAGCATTTTCCGTGCGGGCATGTCGATGCGATGATCCGGGGTCACAGCGAAGGTATTGTGGTAACCCCAGAGGAAGTGAAAGTCCCTGTATCCCGTGTTGGTGATTCTTGTACGTATTCTGAGTTTAGGTTCACCAGCGACCAGCTTGATCCATTTCTCTACTTTGAAGGGTGAGATTGTCGTGTGAGTCGACAGATAGGCTTCCACTTCATCGCCTGATTGTTTCAGTATGTCACACGAATACTTCTGAGACCACAGCTCGCCAATTATCGGGTATTCCTCTCCCCGATAGGTGCTGAGGAAGGCTGTTGGCAGGATCTCGTCGATTCCGCCAAACCACCAGTTGTCGATGCCTCCCGCTGTCCCGAGGACTGGTGGTCTCGGCTTGACCCGTGGATGATGGAAGAGAAAATCATGATTCTGAGATTTCAGGACGTACTCGTAGATGTTCGCTCCACGGTCCAAGAGAATTGCCGTTCTAATCAGGTCATTCTCCAACAACAGTGTTCGTAAGCCGAATACCGAGAAGTCGAGAGAAGCCCTACACTCGCTCATTGTGATATCACGGTCTCCCCGGCGAATCCTTGCTGAACTTAAGACTATCGTTCCGGTCAGATGTACAAACGATGCATGCTGGTGTCCTACTGCACTATTCTTTCAGGAATATCGCTAAGGTTTCAGTACTGCCTTCACGCCTTGGAGATTCAGTAGGATCTCGAAAGCATTCTTCCACTCTGTGAGAGGGAACGAGTGTGTTATGAGGACTCGAGTTGAAACCTTCCGTGTCGCTAAGAGCTGCAAAGCAGTCTCACAGTTAGTCCAGGTGTGGCTCCAACTCCCGATCATGGACAGTTGTCTTGTGACTATCTGCTCCACATCTATCTCCTCCGGCTTGGCGTGTGTTCCGACTACTACCACCTGTCCCGATGCTCTCGTGACTTTAATTGCCGCCTCTAAAGCAGCCCGCGAGCCAGCTGTGTCGATACAGACATCGACTCCTTTCCCACTTGTGTGCTCGTGGGTTTTACTAATCACATCTTGGCTGCCAGCAGCTATAGTGTGGTCGGTGCCTAACTCTGTGGCAATCTCCTTCCGGCAAGAGTAAGCGGGGAGATTGGCTGAAGTGCGATCGGCCTGACCGCGAAATATCGATTTTGATCTGCTGAAATCAGACCAACCTGTCCTTTCAGCAGATTAGGCCTCCCGAGACGGTTATCGTTGCACCTGTAATGTAGCTCGCATCGTTCGAAGCCAAGAATCCAGCGACACTGGCTATTTCTTCAGGTTTCGCCATTCTGTGCCCCAACGGAATAGACGATTCGTTGGCTCTTCTGATCTCCTCAGCCGTCTTTCCCAAGTGTTTCCCCAGCGCACGAAACTCGTATTCGTTCATGTCGGTATCGACTCCACCAGGCAGGATAGCATTGACTGTAATGCTGTATGGTGCTAGTTCAACGGCCATTCCTTGTGTGAGCGCAATCACCGCTGCTTTAGTTGAAGAGTAGGCCACTAGGTAAGGCGACGGGATCCTGCCACATGTAGAAGAGATGTTTATGATCTTGCCACTTCTCTGCCGGATCATACTGGGCGCTGCTGCCTTAGAGCAAAGGAATACGCCTTTTACGTTGACATTGAACATAGCATCCCAATCGCGCTCATCTAGTTGCATCACTGGGCAGGGTTCGCCAACCTCGACACCTGCGTTGTTCACTAGAACGTCGACCTTTCCAAACCCACTTAGAGTCGCCTTCATCATAGCATCGACGTCAGTCGCGTTCCCCACATCTGCTTTGATCGCCATCGCCTCTTTTCCGATTTTCTCGATTTCGTCGACAACATCCTGTGCGAGTTGGCGATCTGTTCTGTAGTTCACTGTTACATCGTATCCATCTCTAGCAAGGCGTAGGGCGATCGCCTTACCGATGCCTTTGCTGCCCCCTGTCACAAGCGCTACTCTCCTATCAATCATCAATCCTTCGACTCAATCTCCTACGCTAGCAGCTTCTTGAGCCGGCCTTTTGAGCACTTCCCTTCAATACAAGGGTCTGTTCGCTAGCTGGTTGTTCTAGGTTTCTGTTCGGTTTCGGCGGCTCTGGCGCTTTGCTCAATTAGTGACTTCCATCGGTTCTGCCCGAGCTTCAAGTCCAGACCAGCAGCCTCAGCCGGGGTCTTGCCCTTGATTGCCATGTGTGGTCTCGCGAAGTTGAATGCAATTCGTATCGCATCCGACGTTTCCTGAGCCGTCCTTTGACTATCCAAGCCTCTCTGCGTCTTGTTGCGATCCCGAAAGGTCTGATTGAGGCTTACGGCTCTAAATCTCGTTTCATGTTGTGCCCGCATGCACGTGCGTTGGGGGAACTCAGAGGCCTTCGGAGAATGCCCACCAAATCGCAGAAGAAGCGAAACAAGCAAAGGGAGGAAAAAAGGATAGCGTACGGTATGTTAGACTCAACAGATGTTTGGGGGAAGTGGGATCATCAATGAAGCAACTTGAAGGGAAGATCGCTATCGTCACCGGCGCTAGCAGTGGCATAGGCAAAGGGATCGCTGAGGCTTTCTCCAAGGAAGGGGCAAGGCTGGTCATGGCCGCCCGCAACCAACAGAAACTGGATGCGGCCGCCGATGAACTGCGCTCTCTGGGAACAGTTGTGCTTAGCGTTCCCACCGACGTTAGTCGGGAGGTACAGGTCATCGCCCTATTCGAGAAGACGATGCAAGAGTTTGGGCATCTGGACATCTTGGTAAACAACGCTGGCATCTATGAGGAAGCCGCGCTTGAGGAGACATCTCTGGAGGTGTGGCAGAGAACACTGAATATCAACCTGACCGGGCCTTTTCTTTGCACCCGGGAAGCCATGAAGATAATGAAACGCCAAGGTGGGGGTCGCATCATCAACATTGGAAGCATAGCCGCTCAGATGCCGCGGCAAAACGCTGTATCTTACAACTGCTCCAAGATAGGGTTGGTGGCGTTGACCAAGACCACAGCTTTAGAGGGGAGGTCCTTTGGCGTGGTAGCTAGTTGTCTTCACCCGGGTAACGTTGCCACGGCTCAAATGGGCGAGTCCAAGGAGCCTATGATGCTCGTGGGTGATCTAGTGAAAGCAGTGGTAACTATTGCCACTTTGCCTCTGCACGTCAACATGCTTGAGGCCATTGTGTTGCCGGTGGTTCAACCCTACCTCGGGCGCGGATAAAGTGCCGAGCCAGACATCGTGTGTGGCATGCAATTAGCCTCTCGACTCTACACTATGAATCTTGGGTCAAGGCCAGTGCTCTGGCTATGGCGATTCTCTGTCGTTGTCCTTCGCTGAACTCGTGAGGGTAACGATTCATTTGCTTCCGATCGAGTCTCAATTCTCTATTTCTTTTCTCTAACAAGGGACCAACGCGTTCTTTGCATTCCTCATCGTTCTTTACCAAACAATGCTGACGCATCAGTTCCCGAACGATTTGGTACACTGTCATTCTTGGATACAAGTATGGATTTTGAAAAACGATCTGCGCTGACCTTCTGAACATCTTCAACCTGTCGCGTTGGAGCGTCATCACGTCTTGGTGATCAGACGTTATCCTGCCGGAATCAGGCTTGAGGAGTCTCAGAATCAAATGGCCCACAGTAGTCTTCCCGCGGCCGCTCTCGCCCACAAGCCCTAGAGTCTCTCGACGAGAAATCTCAAAATCAATACCATCGACTCCTCGTACAAATCCAGAGGACAAAGACGAGAAAGTTGACTTGACCGGAGAATACCTTCTCAGGTCTTGGACGTTGAGTAGTGGTTCTTGACTAGGATCATGATTGCATCAATGATGACGCCCGTTATGTGTAGCTGCAGAAAAGCTGAGGCGTTTGTTCTTGCCCCTTCACTTCAAGTGGAATACTCCCGGCTAGTGTATGTAAGCCAAAGGGGCTGAGAGTGTAAAGAGAATGGGCTTCTCACGGTGTGACGCTCGGCGGCAGGTCTTGTTAGCTCTCGGAGGCCGTGACGCCAGCGGTCTGCCCTCCGTCAACGACAAGAATCGCACCGCTGACAAAGGAGGCCTCATCAGATGCAAGCCAAACGACCGCTCTCGCTACCTCCTCTGGCTCACAGAACCGTCCCAATGGAATGGCTCGTTTGAGTCTCTCCATCGCTTTCCTTGGGTCAGGCATTCGATTGAATGTGTCCCGCCATTGGGGAGTCAGTATCTCCCCTGGACAGACCGCGTTAACACGAATGTTATAGCGGCCCAGTTCTATTGCCATAGATTTCGTGAAGCCAATCACACCAGACTTCGCGGAAGCATAAGCTAGCTGTCCCGAGTAGGGACAGAAGGCGTTGATGCTTGACGTGTTCACAATCGACCCCGCCTTTCTCTTGCGCATCCCCTCGACGACATACTTGGTTACCACAAACATGCTGGTGAGATTCAGGTTCACCCAATGAGACCACTCGTCCAAGGAGCTCCTGTCGTTGTCCGACGCGTCAAGTTGCCAGCCTCCGGCGTTGTTGTGCAGGAAGTCTATCCTGCCTTGTCTGCGTATGATCTCCGAGACAGTCTCGCGAACCTCCTCTTCCTTCGTAACATCCATGTGAACGAACTCTGCTTTGCCACCGTTCTTCTCAATGATGTTCACTGTCTCTGCTCCACGAGCATCATCTAAGTCGGCCACTGTGACGCGGGCACCTTCTTTGGCGCCAACAACTGCGGTAGCACGGCCAATGCCAGAACTAGCACCTGTAATCAGCACGATCTTGTTCTCGAGTATCATCATACTTACCCCGTCGCACATCGATTGGCTAGGTGTAGTTAAAGACTTACCATCTACAGCGCTGCAATCTCGGAAAGAAATCTCAAATTCCTTCTCAGGTGTTTGACGTAGGGGTATGGGGGTTTGGGCCAACATTGGTTTCAATAGAGCAGGAGGCTGCAGAGGAACAAGGCACGAGGATCTGTGGCAATTACAGCTGATCGACACTGCGAAATGAAGTGGTCGACGCAACCACGATCCCGTCGAGACTGCAGACAAAGCAGAGTCTAGGTTCAGAAGTTCCGCTGGTGCTTCGTATCGTGTTAGAGGAAGCCCTCTGACATCTCGTGAAGCGCCTTCGTTGGCAACGCGTATTTGTCGTTCAAATCTCTGGATGCTGATCTGGACTTGAGAAGACGCATCAAAGGAACTATCTTGATGTGTTGGGGGCAAACGTCTTGGCATGTTCCACATAGGTCGCAGTGATGGACGCCCCTGAGCGCTGCGAGCTTCACTCGATCGGCGACATCAACAGGGCTGAACAACAGGTTTCCGAGCTTGACGAAACCGATCGGACCAAGGAAAAGTTCAGGATGATGCGCATACACGGGGCACCCAGCCAGACACATGTAGCAAGTTATGCATCGCTCAAGCGCCCAATCAGGTCTAGGTGACTTTTGCTCCAAGTTCATCTCTCCTCGCTCAGTAGCGGTATGATGGTGACTTCGGAAGGTTTCACTATTCCCTGTTGACCCAAAGCTTCCAGGTAACGCTCTGCCAGTCTGATGACCGGCCTTCCAAAGGCGTGTATGAACCTTGAGAACGGCGCGAGAATCAGGAGCGCAGCAGACAAGAACAGATGGGTTACGTACACCAGAAATATCCACTCAACGGAGTTGAACTCGCTCGCGAATTCACCGAGGAAGCCGGTTACTGTTGCTGCAAGAAGCAATCCAATGAACAAGTAATCCGCACCGAAAGTGACCTCTCGTTTGTCTCGGTCGGTCGAGATGCGGAAGAGGACAATCAACAATCCGCTTAGGAGCATTGCACCTCCCAAGTTCCCCAGTATCCTCACGGTATCGGTGATTGGCAATGGGCCGCCCTCCGGATTCCTGAGATAGTTCAATGTGGTTGAGGCTGTCAGGAACAAGAACCCCCAAAAAACTAGAGAATGTGCGAACCACTTCTTGTCAGGGCACTTCTGGGAGATCTGTTGATAGATTACATCTTTCATGGTTGTGCTAGCGAGTATCTCAAGCCACCTTCCTGCTCCTAAGCTAAATCCCTTGAAGACTGGAGCGAGAACTCCTCTCCATCGAAAGAATTCATACAGAACGAGTACGACCATGATCGCTCCAATGACAAGGCCAACATTGTGAACGAGATCTACTGGAACGTAATCAGGGAAACTCAAGACCATAGAACGTTCCCTCTTACCTGTTCATACTTGCTTCTTCTGAGATGATTCCTCGGAGTTCCGTGCTCACTCGCCTGTCCCATTCACGTCTGTCGACAACCAAGTCTCTGATGACAGGGAAGTTATCCAATGGCGCAACAGTCATCCCATCTCTTGCAGGTTCAAGGCAAGTCAGTCCAGGTTTTCCGTTGATCATTACGGCACATGTCCCACACTTCGCATAATACCTGCATGACCACCTGAATGCCAAGGAGCTATCGATGTTCTCGCGAATGTAGTTGAGTGCATCCATGACCCGCATCTTGTCTGCATAGGGTATGGTGTACTTCACCTTCTTGGGCTTCATTCCCGTCTCTGGGTTCGTTCTAACGATTGTAAGAGTTATCCCACGTCGTGCTGTCATCGTGATACTTCCGGTTTGATGTAGGCAAGCTCAACAAACATCGTCGTGACCCTAATATCGCTTGGTGTGTTCCCCGTGATATCCAACGCATTCCCCGTACACTATATCACGAGTACTGTACTGACTCTTCGTCGGCTCTTGTAGTGGTATTTGACGTTAGGCCTCCATCCACCACCAGTACATGTCCTATGACATAGTCAGAAAGCGGCGACGCTAGGAATAGTGCGGCGTCAGCAATTTGTTCCGGTTTGGCCATGTAGCCAGCAGGGATTCTCTTTCCAACTCTTTCATCAGTGCGTCATTCAAGTATGGTAGGGTCGTGTCGGTCTCAACCCGTCCGGGAGCAATCGCGTCGCATGAGGGGGATCCAAGAATGGTTGAGCTTCTACTTCAAGAGCCCCATGACTGCGCCTGGTCTTTACCCAGAGCATGATCTATTCATCCAGCTGATGAAGCTGAAGAATACGCTCCGATACCTCAGAGGAGAGGAGCCGATCACACACCTAGGCCTCGAGTACTACGACTGACTAACGGAAACCCTGGGGCCCAATCGCATTGTGCGTGTGTGCACGAACCGCTTCTTCACTTGATCCAAGTCAGTCCGTACACTCTTTAAGGCCTCCTACAGGACATAGTGAGCGAAGCCACGTTGAGTATGCACACGTCCAGTGATTCCTCGGTTCGCCACATGCTCCAACAGGTCCAGCGGGGACAGACATTAGCGGCTGCCGATCATCTGCTTGTGCGCGGACGGCGAAGCGATTCTGCCGCCGTCGTAGAGCGCCTGATGAGCCAACTGCCCGGTTTTCTGACACGGCACAGCGGTTTGGAGAGAGACGTTTTCGTGACATTGATTCGAATCGGACTCAATCTGGTAGGGCAAGATGCGAAAGTGGCTCAAGTGCCGCCACGGGCAGCTCAAAAGGCATTGTCAAGCCTGAGGACGAACACTCTGGCTCTCGAAGATTCCTGGACAGAATTTGCAAGAGACGCCACCAACAACTACCTCGCGGAGATGGCAAGCGTCAATTCAGGAGACAGTCTGCCCGGCTATATGGCTGAGAGCATACGTAGCCATCTCGGAACTGATCTCAGGCCTTCACATTTTATCGATGCATTTGCGCAGGTCGCACGCGATACGGTTTACTGGAAGATGGTCAATGGGAAATTCTGCAAATTCGGGAACGATTACGCTCGCGGCCTAGAAACGTTGAGGCATCTGGGGTTCTCTCAGGTCTCGACGAATCCTGTATTGGCCGCGAAAGCCTTCGACGAAGACCCAGCATTGGTCAAGAAGCTGCAGAAAGAGATCAGCGAGAACTCGAGTTGGAAACAAGACCCAGAGAAATACGCACACGACATGGTGATGGCTGGGACGCTTCTCGCCCTATGGCCGAACCTCGACGTCTTCAGACCACTAGCGTTCCTCGTAAACAACTGGGACTACATGATCAGTTTCCAGCTGAACCCGAACGTCGCCGACAATGTCAAAGCAAGTCTTGAGGATGCAAAACGAGCATACAAGCTAGTTCAGCGGCATCTTGTCATCTATGACAGATGCTTGGGCATTGCGAACCCAGGGAAGCTGCGTCCGAACCTTGTTTTCAAAGTCGCTGGCAGCTCAAGAGCTGCGAGAGAAGTCACGCGAGCACTCAATGCAGCTGGAATAGGCACGAACAACACGGCCACGTACACCGTAGCACAGGAGATACAGTTGATCATCGACGCCCTCGACGGCAAATCTAGGGCTGTGAAATCTGGAAAACCTCTCACCCGAACCTACGAGACGAACATGGGTGGACGATTCGTAAGTCATCTTCGCGAGGTTGAAGCCGAGAGAATCCTTCTTGATATTGTGCGCCGAATAGGCGAGGAAAAGGCGAATGAGCTTCTACTGCGACTCGCGAAAGGTCTGGGTCTCTCAGGCCAGGAGATTGGCCGCCTACAGAGTGCATCCGATGTTGCTCAGAAGGTCAAGATCGCCTGTGCCTTCAAGAATCTGAAAACGCTCGCTCACGAGGCCTTCATGACTGTCGCAACTGAAGGAGGCATGAGCCGAGCTGAGATCGAGCAGCTTGAAGCAGACCTCAAGAAGGCTGGAACGGTCGTGGCAAGGAGAGTCTACTGGGTCTTCTATGACAAGAAGAACCACGGCAGATGGGTGGATTGGCTCCAGCGACAGCACAAGATAAGTCGCCGAGACGCGATCACCGTCCTTGACTCTATGGATGTGCTTCCTGCGTCCAAACGAGTCCCTGAGGATACGTACGACACGCTGGGTTTTCCCAACATGTGCAACACCGAGTTTCCGAATCACGCAAGAGCAGTGCAGCTCTACTCCGAGCGTGGCAACTTCGACCTGAATTCCTTCAGGAACGCTGTAGCATCAGCGCCTGACCCAGAGGTGGTCAAGCGACTGATGAGTATCGATGATTTCGTTCGAGGATACGATTCGACAAAGGCCATCTCGACAGATTTGGTCCGTGTCGGGGTCTTGTCTGATGGGCAGGAACTGGGTCTTGGAGGGGTCCCGGAAGATGAGTGGCAGGGTTTTGGAGCGGTCAAGAAGACAATGGCTGAGTTCAAAGATGCATATGAGAGATTCCTCGTGCGATGCGTGGATCTGGCCGGCAGGTAATTTGGGTAGCTGATGGCAAGCTTCATTTTCTGTTAAGATTCATTTCTTGCTGATGATCGGGATGGAAAAGCGCATCAGAATAACAACAAGGGCAAGGTCTTCGCGGTATTTGCACCTTATTAGGATCGAATCCCTGCGGATTCGAACTTGACCTGTGAGCGTCCTAGCCGAAGCAGACAGGGCAGGAAGGGACTCGGATAATGTTTGTGGCGGGCCCGTGGGGGCCCCGACCTTTGCCATGAGACATTTCACGGTTCAGCCCGGGGGACACACCCCGCTTCACAAGCACGACTGGGAGCATGAGGTGTACGTCCTCGAAGGCGAAGGCTTTGTGAGACATCAGGACCAAGAGTACCCGATTCGACCCGGAGACGCTATCTTTGTTCCTCCGAACCAACTGCACCAGTTTCGAAGCGCCGGATCCAGCCACCTGCGGTTCCTGTGCATGGTCCCCCCGTGATCGAGTCAGCGAGCTTTCTATCCTCGAAGACATAGCTCTCGAATAGTATGTCGCCGAATAGGAGGACAGGGTGAATCAAGATGCGTTTCGATGGCAAGGTAGCTGTGGTCACGGGGGCTTCGCGCGGAATAGGTAAGGCTACCGCTCTAGCCCCGGCTAGGGAAGGTTGCACTGTCGTTGTGGACTACAGCAGGAGTGAGGAGAAGGCACGCGATGTTGTTGAGGCGATCAGGGCTGTAAAATCGCGAGCCATCGCCGTCAGATGCGATGTCTCTGTCAGGAGTGAGGTTGAGGCCATGTTCAAGACTACCGTGGGCGAGTTTGGAAAAGTGGATATTCTCGTGAGCAATGCGGGCATTGCTGTTGTGGCGCCCATATTGGAGACAACCGACGATGTCTGGGATAGGACTCTGAACACGAACCTGAAGAGCGTATTCCTATGCACACAGGCGGCCTCCAAAGCCGGCGTTATCCAGATAACAAGAAGTGCGGCCCTTGAGCTCGGCCAATACGGGATCAACGTGAACTGCGTAGCGCCTGGTGCCATCGACACGGAGACGCTTAGAGGAGAGCTGACTGATCAGAAGTACGCGGAATTGATTGAAGGCAGAAAGAAGATATCGTCTCTCGGTGCCATCGGCAAGCCCGAAGACGTCGCCAACGCGGTTCTCTTCTTCGCGAGCGACGACTCGCGATTCATCACAGGAAAAACTCTGCTAGTCGACGGCGGCAGAAGAGATTTCATATGACACAGCTGCTGGCCAGCCCTATCTTTGCAACCATCCGGGATCTAAAGAGATAAGAGACAAGCGCGAATGAAATCTCCCGGGATCCATCATGACCGATCCTGAGTTTCTGAAGAAATTGGCGCTCGTCAAAGAGGTTGAGATCACGGTCACCGGCCGAAAGTCGCGACGAAGTATCTCAACTCCTGTATGGTTCCTTCACGAAGGCCAGAAGCTGTATCTGGTTCCCGTCATGGGAACCGACTCTAACTGGTACAAGAACGTCCTCGCCGAACCCACAATGCAGATCTCCACTAGTGGAAGAAAAGTGGCAGTCAAGGCCGCCCCGGTGGCCGATTCGAGCAAAGTCGCCGAGGTGGTTGAGAAACTCCGATCAAAGTATGGAGCCGGCGAAGTGAAAAAGTACTACTCCAAGCTTGACGCTGCCTTAGAAGTCGAAATCTAGGATTTCGGGGCTCGAATCCCCTCCGCACGGCAAACGAACGCTACGGCGGTGACTTGGCCTGACGGGCACGCAATGCTTCGGGCCATGAATGGAGAAGCTGAATACTGGGAGGTTCGTCGGGACCGCTAACGCTCGACGCTGGCCCTTGGCGAGCGGAAGCAGGTTTTCCACCTAGCCGGAGTGCCTCCATGCCATGCGTCACTGAATAGATGAAGCGCATCCAGAGAACCTCATCACGCCATCAGCCATTTATGCGAGTTTATGTATCTGTATAGAAGCTGATGACCTTGGCAATTACGAGACAGGTTAAGCGTTATGTCTATCCAGTTCAACTTGACGAAGAAGAACTGGAAGCTCTTGATGCGATAGTCAAGAGATTGCACAGTTCAAAATCTGAAGCTATCAGGGAAGCCATCCGGAATTATGCGGACCAGCTGAAGGGAACGGAGGTCATCAAGATCCGTGAAGTGTCTAGACGCCAAGCCCGGAAGGAGATACTTGAATTCTTGGAGAAGAATGAGCGGGCATGGTCTTCGGAGATAGCCGACTCGCTCCGGATCGACCTGACACTGGTCAACAGCATCTTGGAGGAACTCTGGAGTGAAAAGCGCGTCCAACCAACAGCCTAGCAGGCTTGTAGGCGAGCGACTACGATGCATCGGACGAAGGATATCCAAACCACGTCTGATTCACTACACGCACGATCACAGAGCTGTGATGGTGGATATCGAAGGTTACCCTGCAGTCTGCGAAGTCATAAGAGAGTGGAGAATCATTCGCAAGAAACCGCAGTGAACGTTTCGAAACTGACATGAATGTTGATTGCCGCCCGCCCCACAACGGGAACATTCCATTGTACGAAGAACAAGAAACACCCTTGTTTGTCTTCTCAAGCTAATGCGTGCCACGAACAGTTGCGGAGCCACGGTTCGGCGTGAGGCTGACAAACAGATCGTCCAATCAAGTCTCATGAACTTAGCGAAAGTTGACCAGATGGACGGCGTCATTGATTCGCTGTTCACATTGTCAGGATGAGACCGATCCAGCAGACTTTTCCGCGCCG
>Ga0315289_10001529_pt1 | contig 36006 bp, 26 predicted proteins | sample YL17G11_40_MG_FD_203452 | JGI IMG/M metagenome (GOLD analysis project Ga0315289, IMG submission 203452) | Sediment microbial communities from Yellowstone Lake, YNP, Wyoming, USA - YL17G11_40 | ecosystem: Environmental > Aquatic > Freshwater > Lake > Sediment | place: USA: Wyoming | collected...
TCAAATTCAGTGTAGCTGTCTTCAATGCCCACGATGATCGGATTTCCCAGACTATCCCGAAGGGGCCAGAAATTGGCACTGCTGTAATCCTCTGGATGATCGCTGATGAATATGTCAGTCAATCCAGAGAACTCTTCGGCACCTCCGCTGGGGTTGTATCCGATCACCACCCGGGGATCATTTATAGTCTTGTAAAGAACCGTATCCCTTGCGCCGGTGTTTTTGAAATTGAAGGTCTGCAGGCTCCGGTTGTTCACGGTTCCACCCACCCAGATGCCGGCACCATAGATATAAAACTCGTTGGAGCCTTTGGGCCACTCTCCCCCCGCGGATCCCAGGTCGACAAACTGCCCGAAAACCGCATAGTTGGTCATGGGGACTCTGAAGTCGTTTATGTCCAAACCATGTCGGAAATAAGCGGCCCCGAAATGGGCGGTCTGGGCTGGCTTGGCCAAAGGCGGCGAAACTCCCAGGCTCCCTTTTTTCGCCTGGCTTTGGATGGGCAGCATAACTAGCAACAGAAGACACAGAAGGATCCACCCACCCAGGATTGAACGTTTCTTAATGAATTTCTCCATTTCAAAACTCCTTTTTAATGATTCGTTTTTCTCATCAAATCTTGCTTGACATGGCATTAACCCTTAGAAGGTGATATAGAAACCAACTTTGATCTGGCGCGGAGGTCCGTAGTTCATCGGATCTTTGGCATACAATTTGTAAGCATTGTTGTAAGCCACATATTGCTCCTCGGCGCTGATCACTCCGTCTCCATTTGTGTCTTTCACCTTTATCCAGTCCCAGTATTGATTGGTTGAATCTTCTCCCGGGGCTATCACCGCAGATGGATCTAACCGATAGCCGTCCTCGTCCGGTCGGCCGGTCGCGGGATAGACATTGAGGATGTCGATTCGATTGAACAGATTCAACACCTGAACAAAAACGTTGAGCTCCCTTCCCATTATCTCAAAGCTTTTGTCCACGGTCAAATCTGTGTTGTATGTCCAGGGTTTGCGGTATTCATTGGTTTTTCCCACCCGGTTCCCCTTGTAATCTCTCTTGGTATAGGGAAGTCCGCTCCCTGCTTCGGAGATTACGTTTACTCCAAAACTCTGCAAGGACATCCATTTGAAATCCTTGGGGAATCTTAAATCACCCTGCAACACAAAGCTGTGTCTTTGATCGAAATCCAAAGGGTTGACATTTTGCGGGAAAGCTCTGGGTAGACCGGTAACCGGATCGGTGGCGTCACGGGAATGGAACTCGTACTGATCCGTCGCGTCAGAGTTGGTCCCCTTGGCATATTGCAGAACATAGCTCAAGTCAAAGGAAACATACTTCCTCGGGCGCTGCGAAAGGGTTATCTCCATCCCCTTCACGTTTGCATAGTCCAGGTTTTTGTAAACATCATAGGTCCTTTGAGGGATGAAGATCCTTTGGAACTGGGTCATATTGTAGATGTCTTTGTAGTAGGTGGTGACGTTGAATTTCATGTCCCGGCTGATGGCTCGATTGAAGCCCAGCTCGTATTGTATGTTTCGGGCTGCCTTCAGGTCCGGATTCCCCACCTGCTGGTTCGCCCTCTGGAGGTTGGGAGCCAAAGAAGCATAAAGCTCCAAAAATCGCGGTTGCTGAGTGAAATGACCGTAGTTGAAGAAGATGGTCATCTTATCTGACACGGGATGGGAAATGCCCAGTCGGGGACTGAAGGTGATGTTGGGATCCACCTTCTTGGTCCGCCCTCCATTCGGCTCCAAATCGGGACGATAGGGAGCTGCCGTATCGCTAGTCCAGACTTCAGCCTCCTTGCGGAGATAGTCCACTCTGCCACCCACGTTGACAATCAATCCCTGGAACTCGATTTTGTCCTGAACGTAAAAAGCAGCACCCAGAGGTTTATATGTGTAAACATCAATAAAAGGTTGAGCATCCCAGGGAAGACTGTTGTAGTGTCTGGTGATTTTATAAGAGTTGATCTCAAATCCGGATCTAACTTGATTATAAAAATCCACCTGACTGGTGACATCCAACTTGCCAGTTACGATAGTACTTCCTCTCTTCTGGAAAGTTCTGGTATCATAACCTGACCAGAAAAGATTGTCCACAGCCAGAGGATAGTTCTGGTGCTGCACTCTCTCGCGGTATCGGCTCCACACGCTGGTATCAGTGGTGGGTGTCGCAAATTCGTAGTCATTCCACCATTTGCCGTCCCAGATCTCTTTCTCGTGTGCCTTCACGAATGCCACAGAGTCAGCAGGTGTACTGGTTCTCTCCCCCGCCGCCCGTTCTAACAGGCTTCTGTCCTTGAGTCGGCCAATGCTATAATCGTTCTTGAAGTAACCGACTTTGGCTTCATAGAAGGTCCTCTTGGAAAGGTTATGGGTCAAAGCCACAAAGAGCTGTTTGGCTTTCTCCAGCGTACAGTCAAAACCTTTGAGATTGTAAAGCCAACTCTGATCATATCTTTGATACTGTCTCCGGTTGACAAAACCGCCTGTGCGTACAGTAATGGAAGGAGTGGGCTTGTAAGTCAGCTTTCCCTGCGTACGGTAGGTCTGCTGTTGATGATGCGGTAGCTTATGAAGCCGAGGTGCCCAATCATCCGTCAGATACAGATTACCAGCTAAGTAGTAAGCCAGCTTGTTCTGTGTGCCGGGCATCGGCCCACCGATGTTCAAGAAATGCTCGTTGGTCCCCAGATCGTATCTGTTCCCAAGGATCTGATCTGTGGAGTACTGATATCTTCCAGAGAGCTTGTTTCCGCCCTCCTGAGTCACATAGTTTACAATACCTGACATGGCATTGCCATACTCGGCATTGAACCCACTGGTAATCAGCTGTGATTCGGAGATGGTGAAATGGTTCAGATTGGTGGCTTGACCTGCCAGAATCGGATCGGTGATGGACAGACCATCCACCATATACACCACTTCCTGCGGACGCCCACCTCTCAAGGTTATTCCGGGGTTAGCAGTATCATCCACTCTGTCTCCTTCGTTACCTATCACGGTCCCTTGTGTTCCCTGATTGATTGGACCACCGATCGGATCGAAAACCACACCCGGAGTCCGCTGAATAATTCCATCGGAATTGATTACCGGACGGTGAACTACATCCACTGCTGTAGTAATGTGCGCAGTGGAAGTTAAGTCCGGCTCAAATATAGGTCTCTCCGCGGTCACGGTGATGCCCCCCATCTCCACCGCCTTGGAGGTCAGCCCAAAATCGATGGTGGTGGTCAAATCCAACAACACCTGAACGTTCTCCACCTCCACCGGAGCGTAACCAATAAGAGAGGCTTTTAACTTGTAAACCCCCGGAGGCACATTCAAAATAAAATATTGACCTTTTTCATTAGCCGCCCCTCCCATGGTGGTTCCTGAGATCACTACAGCTACCCCCGGTAGCCCCTCACCGGTATCCTTGTCTTTAACTACTCCCGCTATCTTCCCCGTTGTTCCAGCCCAGAGACAGTCTCTGCTTTGAACCAACGTAAGGGTAAAAAGAAGGAATAAAGACAAAAGCGATACCCATGCCGATTTGTAGATAGCTTTTTTGTTCACTGCTATTCCCTCCTTAAGAAATAGAAGTTCTATTTTAGTCGTTTACGCAAAAATTTTATCAAAACTATTTGATAAACCACCTCCTTTGAGTAGCAAAGCACGTTTATTAATTGTTTTAAAAGTTCAGATCTGCTTTTTTGGTTTCCTCTACTTGAGGTTTCCCTTCAAGCAGTTCACAGTAATTTGTCGAATTTGAGGTAGCCCCACTAGGGTCACCGGCAACATCAATGAGCCAGGGGAAAACTTACTGTTTTTTCAGTTAACGATCACATAGGATAATCTCCATATAATCTGAACATATGGATTCCCTAATAATGTATCGTCATAAACTGCAATTCCAACAGTAGGGTATTTCAGTTTTTGAGTGAAAAAATCAAGATGAAAAATCCCATTTTTTGCGACATCAAGAATACTTTTCTTGCCGTCACGCTTAAACTTAAATACCTAAAGTTTATCTGTCAAGGGAAAAATTACTCTAAAGGCGGGAATTTTGAAAAGAAAAGCCAGCTCGTCGAGGATCAGCTTGTCGAATTACTTCCCTCCCTCGTCCGCCAGAGGCGGATCCGCCTATGGCGGAATGGGAGGGAGGGTGAAAAGTGATAATTTATCAACATCTTCACCCCCACCTTTATCCTCCCCCGTCAAGGGGGAGGAGTTTTTCAACAGACTCGGATGTTATCCCATACGGGCTTATTAGTGCATACGCATCTCCGTCATCCTCGACAAAATTCAAAGAAGTGGCGGATGACAACATTCGCCAAGTGCAAAAAATTACTAAAGTTTCACAAGCGCTGGATTTTTCCGCAGTGAATTTGGAGAAAACCACGCCCAGAAAAAGAGAAGCCTGTTTCTGCACAAATGTTCAAGTGGCCTAAAACCAAGGTTTTTCGAGCTTCGAGGCCATACATCGAGCTTCGATACGAGCCTCGCCAACGATCAACGAGAATCCAATCTACACAAAGCTCATTATGTTTATATTACTCTCCTCTTTCCTTTTTCCTGGCGGTCATTTCTATGGCTAACTGCAGGAAGGAGCGTTCTTTGGTTTGAAACTTTTTTACCAATTCGGGGAATCTGGAGCAAAGATCGTTTTTTTGTTGGGGATCTTGGCTGACATCGAAAAGGGAGGGGGTAGCTCCTATCCGGTCTATGAAAAAGTATGAATCCTCTACCCAGCCTACATGTTTGCCATCCACCATCATGGCAAAGCCCCCATCTTCAGGAGGAAGAGACAAAAGATCGCGTCCCCAAGAGTGGTGAAGAGTGGGTTTACCCAAAAGACCGAGTATGGTAGGGAGGAGGTCGGTCTGGCTTCCTATGGCGGTTACTCTCTTCGGCGAGGAGCCGAAAATAACGGGGGCATAGATCAGGCAGGCGATCCGATATCGGTCCAAAGGCATATCGCTTTGGCTTTCCAAAAGCTTGCCGTGGTCACCCACCAGCACAAATATGGTGTTCTTAAAGTAAGGCTCCTTTTCCGCCTCATGGAAAAATTCTCCTAAGGCCCAATCGGAATAGTGAAAGGCATTTAGATAGTCGGAGTAAGGCACGCTTTCGGGAAAAATTTCAACGTCTTGGCTGGGCAAAAGATAGGGCTCGTGATTGCTCAAAGTGATAATCACCCCCAAAAAAGGACGATCATCGAGTTTGGAGAATTCTTGATTGGCGCGCTTAAAGACAATATGGTCGGGAACGCCCCATTTTCCTAAATCTTCTTTGGAAGGAAAATCTTTTTGTCCAATGAAAGCTTCAAATCCCTCGCTCCGCAAAAATCCCTCCATATTGTCAAACTGCAGGTCGCCCCCATAGACCACCATGGATTGATAGCCCCTTTTTTTCAGTATGTCCGCAAGTGAGGTAAAGGGACGGTTAGCGGAAAGCTTTTGCATAATGGAGCGCACCGGCGAGGAAGGATAGGAGCAAAGCACCGATGGTATTCCACGGTTGGTGCGGGTTCCCGTAGCGAAAAAGTTTTCGAACAGTATCCCTTTTTCTGCCAGGCTATCGAAATTAGGAGTAACATCAGGTTTCCCTCCCAATGTCCCTACAAAACGCGCCAACCAGCTTTCTAAGAGAATGATCACCACATTGTAATTTAGATTCGCTTCGCTCACTACAAGTTTGTTTTCGTTTCCGCCGAAGGCGGATCCTTCGGATGCTTCCGAGTTAGGATAATACCAGCGAGAGAGGGAGTTAAGTGAATCGGTTAGTCTCTCTTGGGGGGTGACCAATATTTTTTGCACATTCGAAAGGGCTTCGGTTGTGGGAAAGAAGTGGAATTGTTTTGCCAGTTCGCCATGGATATCCTGTTGTTTGTCAAAAAACGATTTGGTCAAAGTATAAACTCCGTTCAAAGCTAGCTGATTAGCGAAGCCATAAGGGCTGAAATAAGCCAGCCCCCAATCGATTGGAGCAAGCTCCCATCGTCCCCTCGCCCCCAAAAACAAAAGGGCAACGATTAATACAAAATAAAGAATGCGGTTTGGGATTTTCTCCTTCTGTTTTCTCCCAAATATTCTTTTACTGATTCTGATCCCAGTCCAGACAAAAATGAAAGTAAGTAAAGCCCACAACAGAAGATAGAGGATAACCGGATGTCCAGACCGCATCCCATACCATACCATAGCGGGTTGATCCAGATATTCGAATGCCCAAAAGCTGAGCCGGGTGCCGAATTCACCAAAGTGTTCTATGTCAATCAGGCTCAGGATGAAAACAAGAGCAAAACATAAAAATAGCATGGTTTCGATTATGGCTCGACTCACCTTAAGACGGTGGATGCCAATGAAGGGGATATAGCTTAGGATAAAAAGTGGAATAAATATGTAGCTTAACACCACGATGTCAAATCGTGCCCCGATAAGAAAGGATTGAATAATGGTGAGGATTGGTATCCCAGATGCGATACTTCTGTGCCGATACAAAAAACCAAGTCGCAATAGTTCTAAAAAGATTAATCCCAAAAGGAAAATAACCCCGAAGAATAAAACCGTGCTCGGAGGTTTCAGAGAGTCAGTTATGGATTTAATTCTTCTCCTCACTTAATTCTTCCTGACAAAGTGTGTCGATCTCATTTTCATTGAGAGGAATGCCACCGGAGGTGAGAAAGATAAAATCCTCACTGATTAACCCCCCAAAGAAACATCAGTGGAGTTAAGGCGTAAGCCTTTTATAACTCAATATTAATTCTCTCGTCTCTCGTTCGTCACGGACACCTTGTCCGTGACGGAAAAATAGAAATTTAGAGGCAAAGGATAAGGGGTGCGTCAACAACCTAAGGAGTTCCTCTCGTTCGTCACGGACGCCTCGTCCGTGACGGGAAAATAAAATTTAGAAGTAAAAGATAAGTTGTGTGCCAACAACCAAAGGACTTTCTTCGATAAGCCTTCAAATAACACTCTATGGGTATTGGTTCACTTGGTATTGGTTAATCTCTTTGCTCCGGCGATAGACGGCGATGATCAAACCCACCAAAATCAAAATAGTTCCCAGCCAATAAAGATTGATCAAGGGTTTTTTACTTACATTCAAAATCAGAATATCTCCTGAGGTCTCCTCCTCATTTAAAACCAGGCTAAGCTCAATCGTTTTCCGATCTGCATCTATTTTTTTCAATATCAGATAACCTTTCCCAAAAGGAAGCTGGGCTTCGCTTTTGGCTTGATCCCCCTCCGTTCTTCCCATAGTTATGACAGGAACAAGGGTATCCGTCTTTTCATCCTTTTCAACCTCCAAAATAGCTCCCACAGTTACTTGATCCACTTGGTTGTGAGTGGTCATATCAAAATCCACAAATTTAATGTCATATCCAGCTATCTTTTTGGTTTCACCTTTTTGGAAAGTAAAAACGCTTTCTTCTTCGTTCTCGCCCTGATGGGAGAACTTCAGGGGCGCCAAATAAAGATCTTCCAGAAGATTAGTTTTGATATAAGGGTGTCTCAACATCCCGTGGGTAAATTCGCTGTAATAAAATTCTGGTCGCGCGGTGAAATTCTTATCACCTTTTTGGACTTTCACCTCTACTACATTTTTTCCGCCTGTTGAAGCACTATCTATTCCCGCATAAGTGAATTTATAACCGAAAGCCTCTTTGGTTTCGTTTAGGGGAAGACTGAGTTTGTTTGATCGGCTATAACCCGAGGAGGTGAGAATTCCCAAAAGCAATAGCCCTACTCCCAGATGAGTCAGGTATCCTCCGGCAAATCTTAATCCCTTTACCCCTCTTTTGACAAATATGAATAAATTCCCCACGAAAGCCAGAATGGCTACAAACATAAGGATAAGATAGATGGGAGAACGAACCTTTAGGATAAATGCTAAGATGGTTAGAAGAAAAGCTATGGATAAGGGGAGTGGGATAATCTTAAGAAATTCATTCCTGCTTAATCCCTTCCAGCTCAAAAAAGGGACCAGCCCTAAGACCAAAGCTACAATGATAGCTAAAGGAAGTTGCGTGCGGATATAGAAAGTTATATCTACATTGGAGGCTTTCCCGAAAATGCTGGTGATCAGCGGTGATGAAGTGCCCAATAACACCAACAGTGCCGAAACACATAAGAGGATTATGCCCACAAATATAGAAAATTCACGGGAGAGGATGTTTTTTGTGGTCTCTACATGCGGAATGTTGGAGAATCTTAAAACCAAAAGAACCATGGAAAATAAAGCAAAGAAGATCATAATCCACATCAAGTATGCACCTATTCCCAGATCCGTGAACGAGTGAACCGAGAATTCTCCCAAGACCCCACTTCGGACCAGAAAGGTGCCATAAAGAACCAAAAGAAACGACAGGATGGCCAAAAGAAAATTCGTTCTCCTCATGCACCCTTTGGTCTTTTCCATAATAAGCCCGTGCATCAAGGTGATGGATAAAATCCAAGGAATCAAAGAGGCGTTCTCCACTGGATCCCATCCCCAATATCCTCCCCATCCCAAAACTTTGTAAGCCCAATAGGAGCCCAGGAAAATTCCAGCTCCCAGAGAAAGACAGGAGAAGCCCACCCAGGGGAGGACAAATCTGGTCCACCCTTCGTAGGAGTTCTTAACCAAAGCCGCTAAGGCATAAGCAAAAGGAACTGCTATGGCGGCATATCCAATGAAGACCACCGGAGGATGTATTACCATCCAGAAATCTTGTAACAGGGGATGTAGTCCCTTTCCTTCCGAAGGAAAATCAGGCAAAAGCGAAAAGGGGCTTTTCTTCAAAAGCAAAATCAATAGACCTATCTGCACCAAAAGATAGACGAACATTGTATATCCCTGATAGACGTCTAACTTTGTTTTACCTTTGCCGGAGATGATGAAAATTCCAAGCAAACTTCCCAAGAAAAGCCACAAAAGGAAACTTCCCTCCTGTCCCGCCCAAAACCCAGAGACCAGATAATACCACGGAAGGTCCGTGGAGCTATGTCCATACACATATTCGACCCTGAAGTTGTGGGTCAGAAAGAGATACATCAGGTATGCGGATGCAAGAAAAACAAAGAAGAAGAAGATATAATATATTTTTCTCCCGGCCTCCAGAGACTTTTCATTTCCTTTGGCTCCCACAAAAAAGAAAAGGGCAGAGAATAGGGCAGACAGCAAAGCCAAGCTCAAAGACAGGTTTCCTAACAGCATTAGATTTACTTCCCCTTATTAAGGTTTTATCAAAATCTTTGAAAAAGGATCAAGCCAAGATAAATTTGGTCTTCAGTTTAGAAAATATTAAAAAACAGGGATTCTTATTCAAAAAATCTGCCTAACAAAAATCCCTGTTTATAAAATTATTCAACTTTCAAAAAAAATCCTAATCTTTTTTCTCTTTGTCTTTATCTTATAATATCTCCGATTCGATTCCATCTCACCCTTGAGGGGAAATGAATAATGTTGTAAAAAACATTTTTCGGTATGGAGAGAAGATCTTCCCGGGTTACCACCGGAGCATTTGGGTCAGAGTCCCATGACCAGTGAATAATCATAGCTTTTCCTAAAACCAATTCTCGAGGGAGTTGGTGGTCAGGTCCCCAATAGCGGGAGTCCGCACTGTTATCCCGATTGTCTCCCATCATAAACAGATACCCTTGGGGAACCTTGTAAGGTCCAAAATTGTCTCTTGGATCCATTCCTTCGTGACGAACATAAGGATCTGTATGTTTTCCAAAAGGCGGATCCGTAATCTTTTTGCCGTCCACATACACCACCTTATCTTTGATCTCTACCGTCTGTCCCCCTACCGCCACACACCTTTTTATGTAGTTCACCTTGGGATCCCGCGGATATTTAAAGATCACGATATCACCGGGCTTCGGCTCTCTTAAGGCGGGTAAATGAATCGGCAACAAGGGAATCTTCGCCCCATAAATGAACTTGTTAGCCAAAAGAAAATCGCCGATCAGAAGAGTATCCTCCATTGACCCCGAGGGGATTTTATAAGCCTCCACCACCGAGCATTTGATGATCAAAGCCAAAACCAAAGCTACCGCAAAGGATTCAACATACTCCCTCACTATGGATTTTTTTCTTTTATGCGAATTCTGCATCTTGAGATTGGCACGCATTGTTTTTCCTCCGTGTTTTTAATTTACCAGAGTCATTTTTAATTATACGAGTAGATGTGGCAGTTGTTTTAGAATTATTCAAGGCGAGTTTCTCAATTTTTCTTGTCAGGGCTTGGATTGGCGGGAATTAACCCACTCAATTATACCGATACACAGCTGGTCCCTCTTCTCTGAGGGAGAGAGAAACTTGATAAGTTTTCCCCCTCCCTTGTCCCGATCAATCGGGATCCGCCTCTGGCGGAATGGGAGGGGGTCAGGGGGAGGGTGATGATGTCAATTTATTTAATTCGTTTGTATTAGTTCTTAGATGAAAAAGGAAAAATCAAAAACCTGGTAAGCACTTGGCTTTTTTACAATAACCAAATACAGATGCAAATGCATTCATGCGCGCATTTTCGTTTATTAGACTTAAGTGAATGTTCCTTTTATTCTTTTTCCTCCTCATCTTTCGTTTCTTCTGTCTCGATTTCAGACTCTGTCGGCTCTTCTTTTAACCATTCTTCCTCAAGCATTTCACCCCGAGCCATCATTTTGTCATAGTCCAAAGGATGTCTCTCCATGTAAGCCTCCTCAGTCATCCTGCCGGTCAAGACGGTGAAGTTTATGGGGTAGCTTTCCGGATGTATGAACATATAGAAGAAGTGCCACACTAAGATAGCCAAGGTTGCCAGCCAGGCTTCGTAATAATGAATTGCTTTAGCCACGTCCAACAGCCATTTGGGGAAGAATGACAAAAAGAAGGTCTCGAACCACAGGGGGAGTCCGGTTAAAATCATCACCAATCCACCCCACATCAGCGCCCAATACTCGGCTTTTTCGGTGTAGTCATATCGCCCAAACAAAGGACGCTTGGATGACAAGCCGAAACTGTAAAGAATATTTTGGGTCACGTTATTCGCATCTGAGAGCGTGGGGAACTTATCCAATATCTCTTGTCTGCCACGCTTGGTGAAAGAAGAGCGCAAGATAGTGAAGAGGACCAGCCCTATTAGAATAACCCCTGCTACCCGATGGGCTACCCCACGTGCCGCAAAGGCGGTAGGGGAATGGGTCATCCAGGAAGACCACCACATGTCCGGAAATCTAAAAGCAAATCCGGTTATAATCAAAGTGACGAAGGAGACAAACAAAAGAAAGTGCCATAAAACCTCTGTGGCATTCCACCTTATCACCTTTCCCTCTTTCGCTTCCCGATACCGTTCTATAGCATATCTTATCATAACTACACCGTTATGGGCTAACATCCCCCCAATCACCGCCAGGATAAGAGAGATATACAAAAGCCTCACCCAATAGACTCCCACATCTTTCTTGGTGCTGGGCATGATATGAATGGATCCTTTAGCGAAATTGGGTCCTGCTCCTTTATGACATTTTCCACACGTTTGGGGGAGACTGGCTTTGTTTATAGAGGAGAGCGGATCATCCTGTGATCTGATGTTGTGGCTGGTATGGCAACTAACGCAGCTTGCCGTGGTGGTATCTCCGGCTCTGCTTCCCACTCCATGATAGGTGTCCAGATATGTGGTCACCCTTTCAGAGACTAATCCATATTTTTGGATGATCCTTTCGGAGGAGTGGCACCGATTGCACGTTACTTTGGAGATGTTTGCGGGAAAAGTGGGCGAGGTCTTGTCATGGGAGGATTTGATAGCGTGATCGTTATGACAATCGGTGCAGACCGGAGCAAAAGTCACTCCTCTTTTGACCCCCGTCCCATGAACATCCTCGCTATATTCCCCCTCTTCACCGGGATGGCACTGTCCGCATGTGGACGGGATATTGGTTCGGTAGACTAAGGAACTTGGATCGGAAGCAGGTCTGAGATCATGGCTTTTATGGCAATCACTGCAAACGGCTACAGCAGTATTCCCCTCGGAAAGTGCCTTGCCGTGGACGCTCTCCATATATGCCTGGTATGGTGCGGGAACGGGTATCTGGTATTTACTTACCAATCTTACATCTGCGTGGCACTTGGCACACATCTTGGGCTGATTTCCCCTATAGGTGTCTGACGTAGGATCGTTCACAGATCGGATATTGTGATAGTCATGGCAATCCTTGCAAGTTGGGGCATCCTTCACCCCCTCAAAATATTTCTCTCCATGAAATCCTTTTTTATACTGATCCAGTGCATCTGCATGACATTCCCCACAATTGACTGCCTCAGGCGTGGTCGTATGGTATTCGGCTTTGACTCCCACATGACAGCCCACACAGGAAAGATCATGGTGAATTGATTGCTTGAATATTGCTTCATCCACAAACAGCGATATTTCCTTGCCTGTGGAATCTTGCTTAGTTAAGCCCTTATCCCCATGACAAGTTAAGCAATCCTCATTGGTTTGGGCATAAGCGGATAAAGATAACATGAATAGAATTGCAATCGCTCCCAAAATTTTTAAATGTTTTTTCAATTTAAACGCCTTCCTTTCCATATATGAGACAAACCACCAACTCGAGCGGAAAACATAATAATTCCCCTCCGCTTTGTCAAGATTTTTTTGGAAGACCCCTGAAGAACCGTCTAAAGGTGAAAAGTTGGAGTGTTCACCTTTAGGTGAACCATTTGAAACCTGCGTGGGCGGGGTTCATCCTGAAGGGATTCACCCTGAAGGGCTCCCCGCCCCGCAAAAGTTATTATTCAGAGACCTCTGAATTTTCTAGACATTCCCCAAAATTTTGGAGAATGAACATCTAAGTAACCATAAGACAAGCTGACAAGTGACATGTTAAGTGGAAAAGAATTTCTTGGCGATTTTGTGTTACGGATGATTGATGCAGGAAGAGGGAAGAAGCTAAAGCTTTGTATGCCAAGAGAGGTTTCCCCAAGAATTAGATTGAGAAGGGGAGGATGGTAGCCGTCCATATGGACGGGGTGGGGATCGAAAAAACTGGGAAACTCCACGTGAATTTTCTCTTGACAAAGTGTCGCGTAAATTTATCTTGCTATCACCGTGATTCTCGACGGGATATGAAGATGTGTATAACCACCCCAATTTACTCATAGAAGGTTAAAAAATGGTTATCTCAAAACCCACTCAGGCAAATAAAAAAAGTAAATTAGAATATTTCAGAAACCAGGTAGTAGGATTAGATAAAAAAGTCCCCCTCTTAGATGGCTCTTTGAAGAGATATATCAATTTTGATAATGCCGCCAGCACCCCCTCTTTGCAACCTGTGCTTGACAAGGTAAATCAATTTCTGGAGTGGTATTCCAGCATTCACCGGGGGTCAGGATTCAAATCTTTGCTTTCTTCCCGAGTCTATGACCAAGCCCATCACATGGTAGCCGATTTCGTTAAGGCTGACCCAAAAACCAATGCTCTGATCTTCACCAAAAACTCATCAGAAGCTTTAAACAAATTGGCAAATCGTTTTCCTTTCCAAAAAGATTCAATCGTATTAAGCTCTTTGATGGAGCATCATTCCAACGACCTCCCTTGGCGAAAAAGAGCTAAGGTGGTTTATGTGGAGGTGGACAAATATGGTGCTTTAGACTTGGATGATTTGGAAAAGAAGCTTAAAAAATACCAGGATAAAATACAGCTTTTGGCTTTGACCGGAGCCTCAAATGTTACCGGCTATGTAAACCCCCTTCACCAAATCGCCTCACTTGCTCATCGATATGATGCCAAAATAGTAATTGACGCCGCCCAATTTATGGCACACCGTTCCATAGATATGAAGTCGGATGATGACCCGGAGCATATAGATTATCTGATCTTTTCCGCCCATAAGATGTATGCCCCCTTTGGCACCGGAGTTTTAATCGGACCAAAGTCGACCTTCAAACAAGGCGATCCGGAGCATGTGGGAGGAGGGACTGTGGAATTTGTTACTTTAGACGAAGTGCATTGGACCGGTCTGCCCGAAAAGGAGGAGGTTGGTTCTCCCAATGTGGTAGGGGCGGTCGCCTTAGCCTCTGCCATAAGAATTTTAAAAGAGATAGGAATGGATGCCATCGCAAATCACGAAAGAAGGCTTGCACAATATGCCATAAGAAAATTGCGCTCGATTGAGAATATTATCATTTATGGAAATCAAGATTATGATGAAGATCGGCTGGGCGTCATTCCTTTCAATCTAAATGGATTTCATCATGCTTTGACCTCAACCATACTAAGCTATGAAGCAGGCATCGGGGTGAGGCATGGCTGTTTTTGCGCTCATCCTTATGTTACTCGTCTTTTAGGAGTAACTGAAGAAGAATCAAAAAGATTTAGAGACGAGCTCAAAGGACGGAATAAAGCCAATCTCCCCGGCGCAGTCAGAATCAGCTTCGGATTTTACAACACCGAAGAGGAGATAGACCAGTTAGTTGAAGCATTGGAGAGAATTTCAAGGAGAGAATACAAGGGAAAATATAAGTTGGACGCAAAGCTGGGCGAATACCTCCCCGAAAATTTCTCTTTCGACTACTCAAGATATTTTGATTTTTAGTCCATACAAATTAATTTCTGATATGAAGCTGTCCCTCTCCCCTGGGGGAGAGGGCAAGGGTGAGGGGGCACGATAAAAAATGTGGCCTCGTGGGTCAGGTGCCCTTCGTACCTGACAAATGAATATTGTCAGGAGCACGGGGCTCCTGACCTCCTTCTGGTTTAAGTTGTTAGATGTTTGCCGTTTAATTTTGCTCAAGAAGAGTCTTTCCCCTCCGTGGGGAGCGACATTCGTTTTTCAAGGCGGGCGCGCTGATCATCAATCCACTCCCACAAATCGTCTAGTCCCTTGCCAATTGCCCAGGCATCTACAAATAACATTGCTATGCCCTCGGGATCACCAAAAATCTTATGTCCCTTATATTGAATATTATCTTTCTCTTTAAGATGTGTGCATTGCCGTCGTATGACATTGATATTATTTATTTCTATTACCTCTGGGCGGACTTGGCTCCATTTCTTAAGAATAGGTTTAAGTAATCTATATTTCTGTTCGAATCCCATGTTTCCGACTTCTCTCCAAATTTCTTCTTTTGCTTCATCAATGTCTGCATCTGTTGTCCCTTTAGGGGTCAGATAGGTTAACAATTCATGAAGTATTCGATCTAACTTAATTTCAAGATTCTGATGGATTTCCTGCGTTACAGATTTTATTATATGTTCTTCCTCCGTGAGTGCCGAGCTCCATTTTCTTACATAATGTAGTATCTGACTCGGGTCTTTGATTCCTATAAGATCACTGGCCTTGAACTTTTTCTCATTCATTTTTCATCTGACTATTGATCACATGATTTGAATATAATAACCCTTATCTAACTCGGTGCCCACCTCGTAGGTTGGATGTCCTACGCACCTGACAAATGAATAGTGTCAGGAGCACGGGGCTCCTAATCTACTCCTGTCCCAGTTACAAATCTCAAAGATGATTCCACTCATCCGCAGTAATCCGCCTACCGAGAATCAGCTCCACTTCTCGAAGCATCATTCTCAATTGGGGCATCGAAAACTCTTTATTTGAAGGGATTGCCAAGCGATTTTCACCATAAATCATGAAGTGATGACGGGTGCCCGCAAACGGACCATCAAATCCAAGTTTTCGCAATCTTCTAATAAACCCTCTTCGCTTACAGGGCGCCCACGGACTCACGTTTTGGTCTCCGATTCAAGTTTATGCCATTGATCACGGGAAGATGATGACCGAGTTTAAGTCCCAATATTATCCAGTCCTCCAAAGTAGATCGTAAGCGGTCTTCGCATTCTCGCAAAGATTTAGCAAAGGCGATTACTCCTTTACATTTTGGTATCCGTCCTGCGAAGGAACCATCCGCAAGTTTGTCATACTGGGCGTAAGACATGGCGCTATCAATGTAGTCCGTTAAGGAATATTTCATATGTTTTCCTCCAGATGTAACATAACGATTTCTCAAGCTTCGTGGGTCAGGTGCCCTGCGCAGTTGACAAATGAATAGTATCAAGCGCACGGGACTCCTGACCTGTTACCTAAAACTCACCTCCTTAATCCCCTTCAGGGTGAGACCTTCAGGGTGAACCCCTCTCTTGTTAAGAGAGGGGACATAGGGGTGAGTTCAAAACCTTTAATAGTGCCAAAAGCACAGGGATGCTGACCTGCTTCTACTGGGGATGATAATCCGAAGGATTCATGCGGACAATCCCCAGCGAACACGATAGGCGAATCAAATATGAACTCTTTTTCTATTTTGGTTTCTCTCTTTTACTGGCATTTAGAATGGTGATGCCGACTACTTCGCCTTTCTCATAGCGGATAATAACATCATCGTCAGTCAGTTCGCTGTCGTCTGCATGGGAAGGTTTCTTAAAGTTCAAATACAAAACGTCCGCCTCTTTATCGTAGCTCGACCACACTTGTTGATGCGGAATCCGAACCAGCTGAGGGACGATATCCAAAATCCTTTTAAGTTCTACAGTGGCCACAGTTTTTTCCTCTTTTCAAATTGTTTGGGTCTTCTGGTTAGAAAAGCTGTAATCACAAAACCGTCCTCTTTGCTAATCTCTATCTGTATATTACTACGATGTATTGAGCCGCCTTTGCTTCTTTGACTGCAATAAATTCTCCTGATTTACCCTCATATATTGTACTGGGGTTTTCAATTGCTTCGAGCACTTCAAAATAATAACCCGCCATTTCCGAGTGTTCTTCTGTAATATGAAGCCATCTTTCTTCGGTTAGCCTGATGGGTACGACATTTTTGGAATTGACTATTCTCATTCTTTTTTCTTAGCCTTGTAGGTCAGGTGCCCTGCGCACCTGACAAATGAATAGTATCAAGCGCACGGGACTCCTGACCTGTTACCTAAAACTCACCTCCTTAATCCCCTCTCTTGTTAAGAGAGGGGACATAGGGGTGAGTTCAAAAAACCTCCAATATTGTCAGGAGCATGGGGCTCCTGACCTACCGACTGCTGTTTCTCAGATGTATCGTAAGTAGGTCTTCCGCTACTTTCGGAGTCTAATGTTAAACCAAAGGATGCAGAGAAGACCAATCCCTAAAAAGAGCAAAGGAACAACAAGTGGAAGCACGTAAGCGGGAGCCTCTCCTCTTTCTTGTTCAGACCTTACAATAAGGTATAAACAAATAAGGACAACTATGAGGCTAGGTATGCTAGCTGCTATTCTCATTCCAGTGGATTGGGAATCTCCACGTAGGCTCTTAATGGCTGCCCTTACACTGAAAAAGAGTAGAACTAAGAGAACCAATATAGGGAAAAAATTAGCAAGTGGACCTGGCGCGGCTCCTGGTCCGGCTGTGCCACATGACATCATGGTTATTAGAACAAGGAGTGTTCCAATTAGGCCATGAACAGCACCTTTTTCGTTACTCATGTCATCTCCCGGGTTAAGGATTTTTCAACACCTCTGCTGGCGCACAATATCGAAGTTACTAAGAATATTAGACTCGTAGGTCAGGTGCCCTGCGCACCCAATGAATAAGTAGCTTCGTAGGTCAGGTGCCCTGCGCACCCGACAAATGAATATGAAAAAGCCTTTCAAATTGCTCCTTATTTTATTAAACGCAGAAAGTCGTTATAAGTAACAAAAATGATCAAAAGGATCAAAAACGCAAGTCCTACCTGCTGCATAGCCGCCCGCTGTTTTATGGTAAGTGGCCGACCCTTTATTTTCTCAATACCCAAAAATAGAAGATGACCACCATCCAAAATCGGGATAGGAAGCACGTTTACAAAGGATAAATTAACCGACAAAAGTGCCATGAAGGAAAGAAGATTGGCAATTCCAGCTTTGGCGGTCTCTCCGGCAACTTGAGCAATAAAAACAGGACCTCCCAAAAGCTTAATAGATGCAGTTCCGGTAATAAGCCCATAGATAAACTTAATTGACTCTTTGAGGATAAAGATGGAGGTGTCAATTCCCTCCCAAAACGATCTGAAAAAACCAACTTTGACTATGGTATAGCTGGGTCCTATCCCGATTTTCCCTACATATTTAAGTTCTCCTTTTTCATCTAAAACTCTGTCTTTAAAAGTGGTGAGGGTGGCAGTGTATTCATCTCCATCTCTTTTCCACTTAACCTCTATTGGTTTTTCCACGTGCTCCTGAATGATTTGACGCATCTCTCCGAAAGTTGATACTTCAATTCCATTGATAGAGATGATTCGGTCACCCGGCTTAATTCCTGCTTTATCTGCCGGACCCCCTGGTTCCACCAAACTGATTTGATTAGTATCTTCATGAACTTCCTGTTTACCCGCAAAGAAAACTATCCCCCAGAATATCAAAATAGCCAGGATGAAATTCATAGCCGGACCCGCGAAAATCACCAAGGCGCGAATGTGAATCGGTTTAGACATAAACTCCCATGGCTCACCTTTCAGCTCCTTTTCTTCTGGGTCCTCCCCTGCCATCTTCACATATCCCCCCAAAGGTATCCAGGAGATACAATATTCGGTATCGCCGATTTTTTTCCCAATCAATTTTGGAGGAAACCCTAATGAGAATCTTTCCACTTTGATTCCCGATCTTTTCGCCGCTAAAAAGTGCCCCAACTCATGAAAAAATATCAAAACTCCCAAAACGAATATGGTAGCTAATAATGTGGTCATAATTTTCCTTCGACGGGTAATGAGTGACAGAGAAGTAACACTATTATCTCTTATTCGTCATTCGTCATTAATCATTCGTCATTCATAACTTGAGGTTAATAATCCTATTTGCCTCTTCTCTTCCCCATCTATCCGCATTCAAAATATCGTCCAAATTCGGATTTTCTACCACTTCATGTTTTTTTAATATTTTCTTAATTATTTTGCAGATGTCAACAAATGAAATTTTTTCCCCCAAGAAAGCTTTCACTGCTATCTCATTGGATGCAGAAAGCACTGCTGGTGCTGTTCCTCCCATTTCCAGGGCTTGATAACAAATCTCCAAGCAGGGGAATTTTTTTGGGTCAGGTTCAAAAAAGGAGAGAGTCTTTATCTGGGCTAAATCCAAAGGTCTGTTGTTAGTAGGCAACCTCTCCGGATAAAATAGAGCATATTGGATGGGAATCCTCATATCCGGGATGCTCATCTGCGCAATCAAAGATCCATCTACAAATTCCACCATGGAATGGACTATGGATTGAGGATGAATCAAAACAGCTATCTTATCCGCAGGCATATCGAAAAGCCAATGCGCCTCGATCACCTCTAACCCTTTGTTCATCAAAGTAGCTGAATCCACGGTGATCTTTTTTCCCATTTCCCAGGTCGGATGAGAGAGTGCCTCCTCCACCTTTATATTCTTCCAGTCTTTCTTTTTTCTTTTGAGAAAGGGTCCACCAGAGGCGGTCAAAATCAATCTTTTCACCTCATTTTTCTTCCCACTCAAAAGACATTGCAAGATGGCAGAATGTTCGCTATCAATGGGTAAAATATTTATATTTTTCTCTTTAGCTTTTCGGGTCAAAAGCTCGCCCGCCATGACCAAACTCTCTTTATTGGCAATGGCTAAATTCTTTTCGGATTCGATAGCCTCAAAGCTGGGCAAAAGTCCGACTGATCCGACCAAAGCATTTATCACCAAATCGACCTCTGGATCAGAGCATAATTTCTTCAAGCCCTCCATGCCGAAAAGTATTTCACTTCCATTTTCCTCCTTGAAGTTCTGAAAGCTTTCTTCATCGCCGATTACTACTTTCTTTGGTTTGAACTTTTTGATCTGCTCCTTCAACAAGTCCATATTCGTATTGGCAGAAAGCCCAAAAACAGAGAATCTATCCGCAAAATTGGACAATACGCTCAATGCATTTCTGCCGATCGATCCGGTCGATCCCAAAATAACCACGTTTTTCACAAGAAATCATCCTTTCGGTTTCAATATAAAATTCACTTCTAATTAATGCAAGCTTTTTATTCGCTGAACAATATACTTGATTGAGCTTCTCATTTAAGATATATTTAATTCCGGAGTGTCAAGCTTCAGCTTGACCAAAAGAATTTGTTTTTATAAGAAACCGTAGATACATACCTTTTACGGAAAAAAGAGTGAAACGAACCAAAAGAATTGGCATCTTAACTGGTGGGGGAGATTGTCCCGGACTCAATGCCGCCATCCGGGCTGTGACCAAAACCGCCATCTTTTCTCACCGGATGGAGGTGATAGGGGTTGAGGACGGATTCGATGGTTTGATTAAAAATAAAACCAGAAGATTAGAAACGAAAGATGTCTCCGGAATATTGACCCTGGGTGGAACCATATTGGGGACTTCTAATCGGGCTAATCCGTTTGCTTATGGTGAAGAGAAAAAAGATGTTTCCAAGGAAGCGATCAAGAATTTTCGCTATTTAAAATTGGATGCTCTGGTTTGTATGGGAGGAGATGGCACCTTGCACATCGCTCATCAATTCAGCCAGTTGGGAATGCCCATAGTGGCAATACCCAAGACCATTGACAACGATGTAGGAGCCACCGATTTCACCTTAGGGTTCGATTCCGCTGTGGCTGTGGCAACTGAAGCGATCGACAACATTCACAGCACCGCCGAATCCCATCATCGGGTGATGATCATAGAGTTGATGGGAAGATACACCGGCTGGGTAGCCTTGCATGCTGGAGTGGCAGGAGGTGGGGATATAATTTTAATTCCAGAGGTTCCTTACAGAATGGAAAAAATCTGTCAGGAGGTCAAAAGAAGAAGTAAATTTGGAAAACGTTTCAGCATCATGGTGGTAGCGGAAGGGGTAAGGTCTGAGGATCGGGAATTAGTGATTAAGAGAAGAGTCAAAGCCAGCACAGATCCCATCAGATTGGGAGGGATAGGTTATAAAATCGCTCGACAAATAGAGGACCTCACTGGTCTGGAGACGCGGGTTATCGTATTGGGACATCTCCAGCGTGGCGGAAGGCCCACGGATTTTGATAGAATCTTAGCCACTCAATTTGGCAAAAAAGCAGTAGATTTAGTCTTGGCTGAAGAATTTGGCTCTATGACGAGCCTGCAATGCGGAGAGGTAACTAAAGTCCCCATTGAATCCGCGATCAAGAACTTAAAAAAAGTAAATTTAGATTCACCTCTAATTGGGGCGGCCAGAGGAGTGGGAACTTGTTTTGGTGATTGATTTGAGAAAGTAGCCAAGGCTTTTGTGTCATCTCTTTTGTGAAACTACGACACCTACTGCCTTTATTCGGGGCTTTGATTTCTTTTCACTGTTGACGGAAACTAAAGCCGGGGACCATGAAAATTGAACCGGTAACTATCATTGGTGTAGGTCCTGCTGGAATAGCAACAGCCATACAGCTCAAACGTTATGGGATAGAACCCATTCTTTTTGAGAAAGATACAATAGGAGGTCTTTTAAGAAATGCCAACCTGGTGGAAAATTACCCTGGATTTCCTCATGGTATTTCAGGCTTGAAACTTGCAGATCTTTTTGAAAAACAGCTTAGAGGGTCATCAATTGAAGTCCTTTTTGAAGAAGTGATAAAAGTTGACTTAGAAGACGAGCTCTTTGTTGTAGAAACCTCGAAAAGAGTTCTCTATTCCAAGATAGTGGTAGTTGCCTCTGGGACCAAACCCATGAAATTTACGGCTTTTGAAATCCCAGAGAAAGTTAGAGATAAAATTCTTTATGAAATTTGCTCCATTCTTAAAGTAAAGAAGAAGAAAATAGTTATAGTGGGAGCAGGTGATGCCGCTTTTGACTATGCCTTGAATCTTGTAAAAAACAATGAAGTTGTTATTCTCAGTCGAAGGGAAAAAGTAAAATGTCTCCCTCTCCTTTGGGAGAGGGCCAAGACGTCGCCTAGAATTGCTTATTATGAAAATACCAAAATTTCCAGGATTGTAAGTGATTCCTCAAAAGGGATATTCCTGGAATGTATCAAGGGTGGAAAAATTTCAGGGTTCTATGCTCACTATTTGATATTTGCTATAGGCCGGGAGCCACAGCTCGATTTTCTATCGGAAAGACTAAAGAAGAATGTCCGTGAAATGGAGAAAAAAGGAACCCTCTATTTTGTTGGAGATGTAGCAAACCGCGACACAAGACAGGCTGCGATTGCTTTAGGGGAGGGAATTATGGCCGGGATGAAAATATACAGAAAATTAAAGGAGGCATAATTTGAAGGTCCTGGCTTCAGCAGGAAGAGAAGATGTGGCCATAGTTTATATGGCAGACATTGGAGAGAAGTTATATGTAGAGTTTGTGGAGGCAGTGCAACCGCCCCTACCCAGAGAGAAAAAATGGGTCTTGCTGGTATCAACCCTATTGGGTTGTCCAGTAAAGTGCCTTATGTGTGATGCTGGAGGTTATTACAAAAGGAAATTATCTAAAGGAGAGATTTTCTCCCAGATAGATTTTCTTATCAAAAAAAGATTCCCCAGCGGCAACGTTCCCGTGGAAAAATTCAAAATCCAATTTGCTCGGATAGGAGAACCCTCTCTTAACTTAAATGTGCTTGAAGTCCTCGGAGAACTTTCCCATCGTTATAATGTTCCGGGGCTAATTCCCTGCATCTCAACTATTGCTCCGGTTGGAACCGATAGATTCTTTGAAGGACTCCTAAAGATAAAGAGAAGAAAATACCCAGAAGGACGATTCCAGCTTCAGTTTTCAATTCATACTACGGATGAAAAATTAAGGGACAAGTTAATCCCAGTAAAGAAATGGGATTTTGCAAAGATTTCTGAATATGGAGAAAAGTTTTATGAAAGGGGAGGAAGGAAAATAACCTTAAACTTTGCTCTTTCAGAAGGAATGCCTGTAAAACCGGAAATTCTGCTCCGGTACTTTGACCCTGAAGAATATTTGATCAAAATAACCCCGATAAATCCAACTTATAAAGCCATGGAAAATAGGCTTTTCTCCTACATCGATCCATACCATGAACAAAAAGACTGTCAATTGGTAAAAAATCTTCGTTCTTTTGGCTATGAGGTTATCGTAAGTATTGGAGAGGTTGAGGAAAACTACATTGGCAGTAACTGTGGGCAATATGTAATGCATCATCTAAAAGCAAAAAGGCATATAAAAAATGCATATGCATATAATGTTTCCGAATTTGGAGCCACGGGATAAGAATGGGCATAGAGCGTCCTTACGCCAAAACTTATGTTTCATGTTATAACACAAAAAGACAAGTGCGTAGGTGGGGTTCATCCTGAAGGCTATGTTGCATCGGGACTTTGTAGTCCCGATGCTTTGAGAAAAAGTCCCAGGTGAAGAAAACCGCCGTTCCTAAAGCTTGGAGACAGTAATGGTATCGAACCTCGTTGTCCGAGCTTCGAGCTTCGAAATTGAGCGAAGCGTCCCTACGGACGCCCGTCTGGGCGAAATCCTTAGGACGAGCATCGACACCGTTAAACAAACTTCAAGCCCAAATAATTATCTATATAATTCGTTGTATTACAATAAAACAAGTTATTAAGGAGAGCATAAAGTTGTTTACGTGTCGGATGGGATAAACCCATTCGGTATTAACTTTCTTTTTACCACCCCTGTGTCCCCTCCTTATTCAAGGAGGGGACTTGAGGGGTGGTTGCCATTTAGTTTTCGTTACTTAACTCTTTCCCAAAAGCAAACTATTTTATGCTCTCGGTAATAATTACTTAACATGTTACTTTAAAAAAAGCAAAGGAGAGCGACGACTATGTCTAAGAAAATAAATTTTGAAGAGGTCCCCGTAGAAAAACTAAGATGGAGATGTGATCCGGAAAGTTTGAAACTTGCTACCACCGATGAGGTGGAGCCTTGTGACTGGATCATCGGACAAGATCGGGCAGTCAAAGCCATCAAATTGGGCTTGGATATTGAAAGTATTGGTTACAATATCTTTATAACTGGCTTTGTTGGCACCGGGAGATTAACCACGATCAAGCATCTTTTGGAAAAATTAGAGAAAGAGGAAAAGCGTCCGGCTGATAAATGCTACGTCAATAACTTCAAAAATCCGGATATGCCCAGGATTATCAACTTGCCTGCGGGGCAGAGCAAGCTTTTCAAAAAGGACATGGAGAACCTTATCCTCTCGCTCAAGAAGAACATACCCGGAGTCTTCGAGAGTGAAAATTACCAGGAGAGGCGCAAAGAGCTGGTCAAAGAGTCCGAAGATGGGCAAAGAGCTATTCTGCAGGAATTCGAGAATCAAGTGAAAGAAGAAGGTTTTGCCTTGGTTCAGGTTCAGATGGGTCCTTATGTCAAGCCGGACGTTCAGCCTTTGATCGATGACAAACCCACCAGCCTTGCGAAATTGGAAAAACAGGTGAAAGCGGGCACGTTCCCTGCGGAAAAATTCAGAGATCTGGAGATAAAATACTCGGCTTTAGAGAAACTGATGGAGGATGTGTTTAAGGCAGGAAAAGAGATCGTAAGGGAATTGGAAAAAGCGCTGGAAACTTTAGATAAAGAGATTGTCCTTCCTCTCATAAGAGATTCGGTTAAGGAAATAAAGGTTAAATATGGGAACGAAAAGATTCAACAGTATTTGCAAGAGGTGGAGGAAAGTCTGGTAGACAGCTTAGATAGATTCAGGAAAAAAAGAGAGGAGGAACCGGTATTACCTATCCCTGGACTTACTTTGGGTAGAGGGGAAGATGAGTTCTTAGAGTATCAGGTTAATGTAATAGTAGACAACTCAGAGACAAAGACTGCCCCCATAATAATAGAGACCACCCCCTCCTACAGAAATCTTTTTGGTATAATTGAAAGGCTTACCGACCGTCTGGGTACCTGGAAGGCCGACTTCACCAAGATCAAAGCTGGTTCGCTTCTGAAAGCCCATGGAGGTTACCTGGTTTTGAATGCACTGGATGTCCTAATAGAGCCCGGGGTTTGGCAGGCTCTTAAGCGCACCTTGCGCCACGGGGTAATCGAGATTCAGACCTTTGATCCTTTCTACTTTTTGGGAACTTCTGCTTTGAAGCCAGAGCCAGTTGACTTAGACGTCAAAGTGGTTATGATCGGCGATAGTTTCCTGTATTATCTGCTTTTTTACAGGGATGAGGATTTTAAAAAGATATTTAAGGTAAAGGCTGATTTTGATTCGGTCATGCCCAAAGTGGATGAGAACGTTCATCAATATGCCTGTTTCATAAAAAAGATATGCGACGATGATAAGCTTTTGCCTTTTGACAAAAGTGGCGTAGCCGCGGTGGTGGAGTATGGGGTGAGAGTGGCGGGCAGACAAAAAAAACTTTCCACCAGGTTTACTATTATAGCGGATTTAGTCCGGGAAGCAAGTTATTGGGCTGACGCCGCCAAAAGCAAACTGGTAAAAAGGGAACACGTGGAGAAAGCTATTGATGAGTGGATAGAAAGGGTCAGCTTGACAGAGGATAAAATTCAAGAGATGATCGAGGATGGAACCATCATGATAGATTCAAAAGGGGAGGTGGTAGGACAGATCAACGGGCTTTCGGTCTATAGTTTGGGCGATTACTCTTTTGGCAAACCCACCCGTATAACTGCCCGCACCTCCATGGGAAGGGCAGGAGTTATCAATATCGAAAGGGAAGCTGATCTGAGTGGTCCCACTCACAACAAAGGAGTCTTAATTTTAGGTGGCTATCTGAGAGGTAAGTATGCTCAGGACAAGCCTTTTAGCATGAGCGCCAGTTTATGTTTCGAACAGTCATACGCAGGCGTGGAAGGGGACAGCGCCTCCTCCACCGAGGTATATGCCATCCTTTCCAGCTTATCCGGACTCCCCCTAAGGCAGGATATTGCAGTTACTGGTTCAATCAACCAAAAAGGAGAGATCCAACCCATTGGGGGAGTAAATGAAAAAATCGAAGGCTTCTACGAGGTGTGTAAAGCCAAAGGTTTAACTGGAACTCAGGGAGTGATAATTCCCCATCAAAACGTGGATGATCTGATGTTGAAGACAGAGGTGGTGGAAGCAGTAAAAGAAGGTAAATTCCGTATCTATCCCATTAAAACCATCGATCAGGGTATAGAGATACTTACCGGAGTCAAAGCTGGTGAAAGAAAGGAAGATGGCACTTTCGAAGAGGGGAGTGTAAACTATCTTGTGGACAAGCAGCTGAAGGCTTATGCTGAGGGATGGAAAGGCTTTGCCGTGGGAGAGACCCCCTCCGAGAGATAAAAGATTCCTGAGCCGCTACATTTTTGGAAAAAAATTTCACAGAACTATTGCAAACGAACAAAATAGTTAAGATATTGAATGTCATGTTGAGCGAAGCGAAACATCTCTCTCCTATTGAGTGAAGGGTTGAATCCTTTGTTGGTAACGGACACCTTGTCCGTTATCATAAAGGGCTTTCATAACGTAAAAAAGAGAATTTCAATCACAAAGATAACTTGATCCAATGATGAAAATCAAATACGAAGCTGTGCGCAAATATTATTCTCCTTTGTTGGTAACGGACACCCTGTCCGTTGCCATAAAAAATGCCTATAAAAAATAAAGGGGACTTCAAAAAAAAGATAATCCAGCTCAACCATGAAAATCAAATACGAAGCTGTGCGCGAATATTATTCTCTCCGTGCCAGAGCTTACGATCACCAAAAAGCCCGCACTTGGCAAAAAGAGAGTGGTTTTGAACCAGAGATATTGGAAAAAATAAAAGAGAAAATTGATAAAAAATCCTCACCGCCGATTTTGGAGTTAGGAGTAGGAACGGGGAGAGTGGCTATCCCTTTGATAAAATCCAAGATGGTAGAAATCATGGGCATAGATCTCTGCCTGGAGATGATAAGATTAGCTCAAAACAAAGCGGTGAAACATAGTTGTGCAGAAAGCTTAAAACTTTTTTTGGCAGATGGAGAGAAGCTTCCCTTTAAAAATAAGACCTTTAAAACCGTGATTTGCACAAGCACACTTCACTACCTTAACCACAAGATAGTATTGTTTGATATTTCTCGTGTACTCCAGATGGGTGGTTCTTTGCTTTTGGGCGATTTATGTGTGCATGAAGAGGATGAATCAGCTTTTCTTCAATCTATTGAAAAATCTTTATCTCCGATCCACAGAGAGTATTTCAAAATCTCTGTTTTGAAAAATATGTTGAGAGCATTTGGTTTTGAAGTTTTGGACACAGAGGTTTTTAAATACTTCAAAAAGTTTGATTCCCTTATCGAAGACAAAGCCAGCTATTTTCCAGAGCTAAGCCTGGATGAGTTTTACAAAAGGATAAATAATGCAACGCCGGAGGAAAAGAGAATCTACAGTTTGTCCGAATCTGGATCCATTGGAAAGGAAGATGGCTTGAGCTTATATTATGGACTGATTTACGCCCAAAAAACCAAGTTGTAGGTCGGGTTTCCCCCGTAGGGCGATACCCGACACCCATGCTCCCAAAACCACTTTTTAACGGTCCCTAAAGGGGAGCATTCAAAGTTCCCCTCTTTGATGGTCTTCAACCAAATAAGTCAATATACTCTGCTTCCACACAAGATCAATATCCCGTTCTCAGCCCATATGGGCGTTAGCACCTAAACCAGACTAAAGTCAGTTAGAACAATACAGTCCCCAAAGGGGAACATTTAAAATTCCCCCTTTGATGATTACCAACTAATTATATTAACAATTCGACATAACGCAATAATTCTCTCGTTGACCCCCTCCCTTATCAAGGGGGCAAAAGCACAAGTCCCCCTGATAAGGGGGATTTAGGGGGTTGTCAGATATGCTCACAAACTCCGTATGTTTACATCCTCGGTCATCGCCAGGTGAACAAATTCTCTTCGTTGACTCATAGTGGTACTTTCTTTCCATGGCATGATTGGTTCCTTTTGTTAGTTAACCATCATGCCAATATACCTGTTACCCATGTCTCCGAACAAGTGTTACCTATGTCCCCGAACACCTGTTACCCATGTCTCCGGTCTGTACACTCTCCCTTATCCGGGGGGCAAAAGCACAAGTCCCCCTGATAAGGGGGATTTAGGGGGTTGTCAGATATCCTCACAAACCCCATGTTGTGTCCACTGTCAGGAGGATGAAGAACCCCCCGTTCCCCCCTTCTCAGGGGGGCGCCACAAAAAAGTCCCCCTGATAAGGGGGATTTAGGGGGTTGTCGGATATCCTCACAAACCCCGTATGTTCCTGCTCGCTGGGGATTGTCCGCATGGATCCTTCGGATTATCATCCCCAGCCTTATCCTTTAAGGGAGGGGTGGTTGGTAGCCGTCCATATGGACGGGGTGGTAAATGGGAAAAAATGGGGAAACTCCTCAAATAGTTTATGACCATTTGAAGGAAGATACAGGGGGATTTTAATCTCCCTTAACGAGACAATTCGCCAACCTCACTTAGCACAGAATTTTGATAAGTCATTGTCCGCCTCAGGCGGAAAACACATAGGCAAATTTTGAGGACACTTGTGGGTCCTCAACTGCCAACCAGTTGTGCAAAAAGAGTAGAGATTCGATGGTGAAAGAGATAGGGCGCACGTAAGTGGAGAGTGTTGTTATTGTAAGTCGGATTTCCCCCGCAGGGGATACCCGACACCCGTGCTATTGGGAAAGACCAAAAAAGGAAGCAAAAATAAAGAATCTTCTCCAAAAGAGTTGCTAATAGATAAGTTTATGTTCGACAAAACCGTGGTTGTCTTACCTCTCCCCCTGTCCCCCCCTCTCCACACTTGTGGAGAGGGGTTCACCCTGAGGGGATTCACCCTGAAGGGGACGGGGGGTGAGGTATTAAAAATGCCAACTCCATCAAGTCCTTAAGATTCTTTTTCTTTTAAAGAATATCTGCCACTAAATTGGAGAAAAACCAAAATAAAATTCGTATGAATCTTTTGACCACCAAGAAGCCCCCAAAGGAAATGCTGGTCTCTGACATAGAGTTGTTGGAGATGCTGATAAACAAGATGAAACAAAAACTACAAGACAACTCTTATGAGCCAAAAGTGCTGGATGTCTTAAAGGCAATCCAGCTTAAGCAAAAGTTGGCTCCAGCCTCCGAAGCCGAGGAAATCTTTTGGGGATTTATAGATGGCATAAAAAGATCCGAGTATGAAAAGTCATATTCTAAGCCAAGCACAAAAGAAAGCCTTGAGGCTCAAATTCTTAAGATCATAATAGGCTTGAAGGAGGAGGTAAAAAATGGGGCGCTTCCGGTGAAAACCATTACCGACGCTTTTAATCAAGGGAGATCTAAAGAAAGCCATCTCAGTTATCGCCGCATTGGCCAGCTCCTTTCCACCCTGGGATTCAGAAAGGCGAAAACTCATGCCGGAACCTACGCCATCCTCCGGGATGACAATCTTCTATCTCAAAATACATTTTCTAGCGATGAAAAAAATGAAAAACAGCCATCCGCAAGTCCAGCATGTCCAGCAAGTCCAGCAAGTTTGTAGGTCGGGTTGCCCAGAGGGGGCCTGTGGGGCGATCCCGCCTTTGGCGGCAGAGCTACCCGACAATCAGCTAACGCACAGAATTCGTGCCCGCATGATGGCTGAAAAAAATTTAAAACAACCACCAGTAAGGTCAGTAAGGTCAGAAATACCAGTTTCGTAGGTCCAGCATCTCCGTTCTCCCCCGCCTTTGACGGAGACGATGTAGCAATTTTTTGATTATTTCACTCCACGGTGGGTGTTATCATTCACACATCGCATCTATAGACTGTTGGTCTGGGCACGGAGAAGTAAGGGAGACTCTTGAGTTAAAAAAAAACACAGATCCATCCTTTCCCTCTTTTCCTTCTTTGTTTTTGGGGACGGTTTGTGTTTTGGGGACGATGGATCTGTTTTTTTAATTAGCTAAATTCGCAGTCTTACGAATTTGATGGTCAAGCTAATTGGTAATGTCCGAAACGACAACCCCGGAGGTGCCTCTTTATTTCTTTTGTCGGCAAATAGTCAAAAACCTTTAAATGAATATGTAAACTTCCTTCTCCCTGAGTAGAGGACGCCCGGTCCTTTCCCAAAAAATCCAATTTTTCACTCTTCCCCACATAGTTTCTCTATCCACCTTATTGGAGAAGAGAAAGGGAAGTGAGTTTGGTGTCTCGTCATCCGCAAGGTGACGGTCCACCTATGAATAAATAATTGATCAAATAAGCCACATCCGCTGAATTGATTTTTCCGTCGCAGTTTGAATTTACTATAACCACAAAAGACCTCACGGAGGTATCAACAAAATGACTCCCCTCCAAAAATTAAACTTGAAACTAAGCTCATCTTAAGCTACATTCCAAATCGTCCTTTTGGGTGTCCGATATGTATTTGGTCATTACAGATTTGTAAAGAAATCTTTTTCCAAATTACCCTGGCATGATTTTTAGGTTTTTACAGTTGACGAAGAAAAAAAATCGCTTATTTTTCCAACTGACAGATTTTTTCGGAGCACTTAAGAGGGTTTACTAAAATGATAGGAAGCACAGATAGACTTGTGGGATTGTCAAAGTTCATGAGTTTGGTGCTAAGACACAAGCCTGAGAATTTTGGACTTAAGCTTGATCCTTTTGGCTTCGTGGATATGAGCGATTTACTCGAGGTGCTTCAAAACCGGTATGGGAACGTTGATCTATCTGATATTGAACGGGTGGTGAAAAACTGTCCCAAAAGAAGATTTGAGATAAAAGGGGAGAAAATCAGGGCCAGGTATGGTCATTCCGTCGCAGTCGAGCTTGACACCGAGCCCTCCGAACCCTCAGAGTATCTTTATCATGGAACCAGCCCGGCGATGAAAAACGTTATTTTAAGTGAAGGCTTAAGACCAATGAGAAGAAGATACGTGCACTTGAGCAAAACGAAAGAAGAAGCTTTTCAGGTGGGGAGAAGAAAATCTAAGAATCCCGTAGTTTTTGCCGTAAAAGCAAAAGAAGCCTTTAAAAGTGGGACCCGGTTTTATGATATGGGAGTAACGGTATTGGCTGAATTTGTGCCTGGCGAATTCATTGAGTTAGTCAACGGATAGAGTAAAAGACGTCCGCTGTCCGCAGTCGGCCGTCCGCCGCTTAAAAACATGATTTTGCGGCGGACTTGTCCTGAGCGAAGTCGAAGGACGGCGGAAGGATTCACATGAAAGAGAAGATAAATATAAAAGGACTTTGGATAGAAGATTTAGAAAAATTACTTGGTGAGTTAGGAGAGAAAAGATATAAAGCCAATCAGCTGGCTCTGTGGATGTATGATAAAAGAATCACCGATTTCAGCCAGATGACAGACCTCTCCAAAAACCTTCGAGATAAACTAAGTGGTATTGCATATATAGATAGCATAAAACTAATCCAGAGCCAAACATCGAAAATCGACTTTTCGGAAAAATTCCTTTTTGAACTGAAAGATGGCAACGGAATTGAAACGGTTTTGATGTGGGAAAAGAACCGGGTTACCATCTGTGTATCCACCCAAGCGGGATGTCCTTTGGGATGTTCCTTTTGTGCCACCGGAAAAATGGGCTTTAAAAGAAATTTGACTTCCAGTGAGATTGTAGATCAAATTATAGCATTAAAAGATCATAAGATCACCCATGTGGTGCTTATGGGTATGGGGGAGCCTCTTTTGAATTATGAAAGCGTGATTAAAGCTTTAAGAATAATGAATTCTGCGTTGGGACTATCCTTTGCCGCCAAAAATATCACCATATCCACTGCTGGTATCCCGGACATGATAAAAAAGTTAGCTGACGAGACCAGAAGAATCAAATTAGCTATTTCACTGAATGCCCCCACCGATGAGAAAAGAGATCAGCTGATGCCCATAAACAAAAAGCATCCCTTGAAAGATTTGTTAGAAGCTGTCAAAGATTATACAAAGAAAAAGAAAGGAAGAATTACCTTTGAATACGTTTTGATAAAAGATTTTAACGATTCCCAAAAGGATGCTTTAGAGCTATCCAAGCTGGTGATGGGAATTCCCTGCAAGATCAATCTAATACCTTATAATTTAGTTCCTGGTTTGTCCTACGAAAAACCATCTGAAGAAAAGATTATCGCTTTCAGGGATTATCTTTACCCTCGCTGTCCCGCAGTCACTTTGCGAAAAAGCAAAGGCGAGGACATCCAAGCCGCCTGCGGACAACTGTGCACTTCTGCGAGATCTTAAATAAAAATTGGTACCTTCTGTTGGTATCGGACACCTTGTCCGATACCAGACTTTATTAATTTTTTGGTTATGTCAGGACCTAGTCTTGACATGAAAAAAATAGTGTCAGGAGTAGCTCCTGACACAACACGGAAACACGATGGTCAATTGTAATTGCCCAATTATGGTCATCAACTAATTATCATGACGACCCTGCATAGCGTGGAGAGAGGAAACGTAGGGGCGACCCTGAGCGAAGTCGAAGGGTGGTCGCCCGTAAATCCAGTTCGGGAGCGAACCCCGCTACGAAGCGGGATTTCGCTTTGCTCAACAAGCCCCTCCCCTACATAAACTTTCCGAGATTTTCTGTCGACCAGGCTACGCCATGGTCGACCTACAATCTTTCATATCGTTACATCAAAGCATCTTACCCTCAAGTATCCCCAAGATTTTTAAGACAGTTCCCAGCCACTTTAGTGGCGTAATAGTGACCTGACTAAAGTCAGTTAGAACTTCAACCAATGAGTGAATTCACTATCCCCCTAACCCTGCTATACATTTCGCTTCGCTCAATCTCCCACCAGGGGAGAGGGGATTTAACCAAATATGATTGGAGAAAATCCAGCCTTTTTTGTGGACGTAAGCTTCTACCCGATATATACCGGGTTCTTTGGCAGAATACTCTAAGTTTTTTCCTACACTTTCACTCACTATTGTTCCATTGTGGAGGAGTCTAATCTGACATTTTTGCGGGGTTTTAATAATAAGGGTAACATCTTCTGAGAAGCTTATGCTCTCGCCAATCTTGGCTATCTGATTTTTGCTTTTTGCATAGAAGGAAAATCCTTTGGCATCTCCCCAGCGATAATTGGAGATAAAGAGCTGGCAATTTTTCATGGCGTCGATGATCTGTTTTTTGGCAATCTGGTTATCCGAAGATAAAGGCGTGTCCAAAAGCAAATGGGTTCTTAAAGATTTAAATTGAACCTTGTAGGGGAAAATTATCAGCTTGAATGGGCCGATTCTATAAGGATGAGCATGCACGTCCACACCGCTTATTCCGAAGATTTTTCTTTTTTGGTTTAGCTCATCCCAAATTCTCAAAATCTTAGGGGTAGGACTTCTGAGGGCTTTTCGGGGGGAGACAAACATTTTAAGCTGGTTAAGCCGGTTTATTCCCTCCATCCACTCGGACATCTGATTCCAGATTTCGATTCCATCAAATCCTTCCGCATCCCAGGCGGTCCAGGGATATGGAGGAAATTGAGGGAGGACTCGGGTCTCATCTGGATGTGCAATTATTCCCAAACCACCTTTTTGGTTTATCTCTTTTACATATTCTTGCGGAGTGAGTTCGCAAGACAAAACTTCATTCATATCGAAAGCCAGATAATGGTTTTTGTTGGTCTGGTCATGTATCTCGTAGCCGATCAAAACAAAGGTTTTTTCGTGCCATCCTTCCAGCCCCAACTGAAGGGACCTTAAGGTCATATGATCGGAGAAGAAAAGAAAATCCAAGCCTATTTCCTGTCCGATCTTGATTATCTCGGAAATAGGCTTAGATCCATCCGAGTCTGTGGTATGTATGTGGGAGACACCCACGTATTCATGCCAGGCGGTCAAGATTCCTCCGAATTTTGTTGTTCGTGCGGGAATTGTCGTCAAGATCCCGCTTTGCGGGGGATTTCCCGCACGAAACTGTTTCGGGAATTCCAATTCCCGAAACAACTTGAGTAGCAGAGCTCGCTCTGCGCAGAAAACGCTACACACCTCGATACTGCACCTCGGTGCGTGGCAAGTGTCGTTACTCCGAATGTTCCTTCTTGAATCTGTCTGGAACTTTTAGAAATATGATCAAGCCCAAGATCACCATGAGCAGCAAAACACCGATCGCAAAACGATACTGGATGGTCAAAATTACCTGATCCGAAAAAGTAACGCCCAAATTTTTCAAAAAAGAAATCACATTTTGAACCATAATGTTGTCTGCTTTAAAATACAGGGTCACTACTCCCCAAAGAATTGGTCCGAGTATAGCGGCCGCCTTGCCGGATAATGAATATAAGCCAAAAAATTGCCCCAAGACCTCCCTGGGTGCCAAGCTGGTGAGAAGTGGTCGGGAAGCAGTCCAGGTGGAACCCAAAAAAATTCCTACCAAGGAGCCCATGATCCAAAAGATGGTTTTATCGGCGGTGAACATCACCACGGACAAAGATAATATCCATCCGATTATCACAAAAAACAAGGTTTTTTTAGGTCCGATGGAATCGCAAACGTATCCACATAAAAAGGAGCCGACCACTGCGGAGGAGGTGGAAAGGATGAAAAACCATATTTTAACTGAATCGGGAAAGCCCATCACCAATTGGGCATATACTGCCATGAAGATAATTACCGTAGCGACGGCGTCTGCTACAAAGAAATTAGCAATCAAAAATCTCAAAACTCCGGGATATTTTTGAGTATTAGAGACCCCTTCCCACACCCTTTGAAATGCCTCCTTTATTTTCAAAGTCCTTCTGCCGAGTCTTTCTGTCACCTTCTCTTTTACCCAGAAAAACATGGGGAGGCTGAATAATAGAAAAAAGAATGCGGTGGGGATGAACGATTTTTCTCTTCCTCCGGTGCTTTCGAAAGGTGTCTTTATTCCAAAGAGATTTCCCTCGACAAAAGGCTTTACTAATAGCAAGCCCACAATTGCTCCCACATATCCTAAGGAGACGCCCAAGCCGGAAACTCTTCCAATATTATCTTTTGTGCTAACTTCGGGAAGAAGAGCATTATAAAAGACCAATGCTCCTTCATAGCAGAAATTAGCAACCACAAAAAAGACTAATGCCAAAAGAATTTTTGTATTTACCTCCATCAGATTGTTACTTATCACTCCTATTAAAATTGTGGCAAAAATACAGCCTAAGGTTAAAGTCAGAAGAAACGGCTTTCTTTTCTTTTTGACATCGGAGATTGCCCCTAAGACAGGCATGGTGATTGCTACCAGAAACATGGAGAGGGCGTAGCTCGCACTGTAATAAATATCTTCCTTTTTATTGTCTACGATGATCCATTGGGCAAAATACATGGTGACGATATTCATGGAGAAGATGGTGTCGGCAAAATCGTAAAGTGCCCAGCTGGCGGTAGCTAATCTGCTTTTGGTTGGATGATTATTCATGCGTAGTTAATTTTATTGTCCGCCGTCCACAGTCGGCCGACCGCCGCTTTAAAGCGTTTTGGCGGCGGACTGCGGTCGGTGGACTGCGGACATTTCCTTTATCTCGTCGCTATCCATAAACCTAAGCCAATGCCCAACACATCCGCCACCAGATCCTTATAGCTGAATTTTCCCTGGGGTCTTCTTTTATCATAGGCCTCTTTTCCCAAGCCTAAGCTGAAAGTAAAGCCACCGGAAAAATATAAAGAGGATTCTTTAGGGTTGTGATAAAAATCGTGATAGATTTTATAAGAGATCGCAGATAAATAGGCACTGATCCCAAAATGTTCCACTTTGTCCCAAGCTAACCACTTGTCCCGGATTTCTAAAGTATCAGATTTTTCATTTTCATTCAAAAAAAATCTTTGAGATTTATTTTCCGCATGAGAGATTTGTGATAGTAAAAAGAGAAGAAAAAGATAAAAAATCAGAATTTTCTGGTTCAGGTGGATCATTGTTTTTAGCCTTCTCTGAGCTTCGGGAATTCTTATTCCCGAAGCATCAAAGATTGAGGAAGTAAACAGATTCATCAAATTCATTTCATGAGTCTTTTCTGCCCGCAGGGTGACCCAGAACTCCATCGTGTCATTCTGAACGGAGTGAAGAATCCTGATTTCATATGGTTTGGGAGGCGAGATTCTTCGCCCCTGGCGGGGCTCAGATACTGTATTATTTGTCAAGTAAAATTTTTGGTGTTTTTATTTTAGTTTTAGTTGAGACATAGTTTGGATCAAAAGGTTGTTGTGACTGAATCAATGCAAAAGCAATGGTTAAGAGTTTT
>Ga0315289_10001531_pt1 | contig 35995 bp, 17 predicted proteins | sample YL17G11_40_MG_FD_203452 | JGI IMG/M metagenome (GOLD analysis project Ga0315289, IMG submission 203452) | Sediment microbial communities from Yellowstone Lake, YNP, Wyoming, USA - YL17G11_40 | ecosystem: Environmental > Aquatic > Freshwater > Lake > Sediment | place: USA: Wyoming | collected...
GCAGACTCCTGGAGAGTGTATGTTTCCAATCTCAAAAAGATCTTCTCTCTTGGGGGTTGCCTATCTTTTTTCTCTAACCAACCAGACGGTTGGGCGTCCGCCCAAAAGTGTATGATTTGTATTTGGTCTCTACAAAAATCCTTAGTTTGTCCTTGACAAAACCAAAGTCCTGCGTATTATAGTTGCTGTACAAGGGCAAGAGGCGGTATTTGGTCTTTCTGATGACTAATGACTTTTGACAATTGACTGATTTTCTGGGGCCGTAGTTCAGTTGGGAGAACGCTTGACTGGCAGTCAAGAGGTCACGGGTTCGACTCCCGTCGGCTCCATTTTTAATTAATTGATTCCCAACAGCTTATCTTCCTGTTTCTGCAATTTGTTTCAGTTTTGTTTCAACTCTGTCGTTGAAATTCAACACGTTGATGGCTTCCTGCTTGTGACTTTTCGATAGGTGGGAATATTTCTCCGTGATCTGGAGAGAGGAGTGTCCAAGGTATTCTTGAACTGTCCGGGGATCGACACCTTTCATGATGAGGTGGCTGGCGAAGGTATGGCGAAGGGCATGAAGATTAGCTCCCTGTATCCCTGCTTTCTTGTATATCTTCATTAACTGCTTGTAGTACGTATCGGGATGATGAAGTGGTCGGTTTTGACCATCATCAAAGACAAAACGTCCTACCTGTGGCATATCTAAAAGCAGAGTCCGAAGTTCTCTACACATTGGGATTGATCGGGGTTTATAACTCTTGGGGTGAAAACCAAACTCAGGTTTCGATTGAACACAGATCAAACCGTTATCGAAGTCGATATCTTGCCACTCCAGGTATAGCAGTTCTGATCTTCTCAATCCGGTGTAGAGGAAAATCAGGATAACCCGTCTCATAAACTCATCTGCTGAATCCAAGACCAACTTTATCTCTTCGGTCGTGAGAAACCGGATTTGTCGGCTCCGGTCTGATTTGAGTTTCTTGAAACTCCTGATTCTGTTTTCCCGCAAGAGATCCCACTCGACAGCCTTGTTCAGTGAAGATTTCAGCAGTTCCAAATATCGGTTGAAAGTTACCGGGCTGTCTCCTTTTGCTAAGAGTTGGACTTTCAGACCTTCAACGACAAGGGGATTTATGTCTTTGAGTTTGGTGATTCCGCATTCTGCAAGATAGCGTTCCCAGGCTCTAATCCTCCCTTCATCCACAATGGCAGTATAGGCTGATTTGTTTGCCCTACCATACTCGATATACCGTTTGAAGAACTCTGATACACCTATTTTTTCATCAACAATTTTGAGTTCTCCCCTGACCTGTTTGAGCTCCAAATCCTTTAGGAATAGCTCAGCTATCTTCCGATTTTGGCCAAAGGACCTCATCTTCCGCTTACCACCGATACTGTAATCCGCATACCAATTCTTTCCACGTTTGAATACTCTCATCTCTTTTTCACCTCCTTTCTTTTATTAATAAAAAGCCCAGCTCACCTCATCTCGTTTGTTGTATGTTTGAGAGAACAGCCAACAAGGCATGAGATTTGGTCTGCTGGGCGAAATCTACAGATTTAGGCAATAAAAAACCTTGCTCGCTATTCTCTCGATACTAATGTAATATCCATGACCTGTTTTGTCAACTAAAATCTTCCTGCTTTTTGCGAAATATTGTATAGCCATGGAGTCTTCAGTTGTCAGAGACCAAGCCGAGCCTCTTATATAGAGGCTCGGTTTTTTTGTCTTTTTCTGATAGCTTCAGTCATTGCCTTTTTCAGTTAAAGCTGTCAACAGTGGACTGTGGATTGAAAGCGTATCTGCCAACCTTGGTCGACCCTTCTGCCTTCTTTCAAAAAGAGCATCCAAATCATCCTGCTTGAATCGCACGATTGGCCTTTTTTGCCCGAGCTTAAGATATATCCTCTTCCCATTCAGCAAACCAGCCATCTCGAAATTGTCGATAGTGCTTTCACACACGCTTAAGTACTCTGCTGCTTCTTTTTTGGTCAACCAAGCCATAAATTCTCTTCTTCCTTAATCCTCCACTTTTCTTGCTTCTCACAGAATACATATGGAGAATCTTAGAGAAGTGTCGGAGCGGAGGTTTCGCAATTTCTTCTGGTCAAAGTCAGACATACAAAAAATAATTCATGTGTGGGACAATGAGTTACTGGTATCGCGGAGCCATCCGTGATAGACAAGACATAATCTGAGGGATAGTATTCCTTCGGTGCCGTTTGGGCGCGCCAAAAAACTTGGCAAGGAGTGCCCAAATGGTAAGGAATCTTGAAAAATGGGAAGTCGCAGTAGCAAAGAATGTGGTAAGAAGCTTTCTCAGAGGGAACATGATAAAGGGATATGCCTTTGATGACTTGCTTCAAGAGTGTTTACTACACTGGTTTCAGAATAGGAAGAAGTACAAACCAGAAAAGGAAGTTTCTAAGAGAACGTTCATGGGATTTATTTTGAGACGACGATTAGAAGAGATCCTCCGTGAGCAGTTGGCCGACAAGAGACGAACAAATCAGGCAGAAATTCCTTTGACCATTGATCTTAATCATGATGATTCAGATGGAGATGTCTTTGATTTCTCTGATAAGCGACAAGAAGAAAGATATCTGTTGTCTCAACAGAATTTTGGATTAGAGATGAATGTAGGCGTGGTAATCCCAAAACTCTCACCTTCTCAAAGGAAAATGTGTCATCTCATCATGGAAGGTTATCCCATGGCTCACATCAGTAAGATATTGCATAAGCCGAGAGCAACTCTTTATGATGAAATTAAGAGAATACAGAGGATATTCCTCAACGAAGGGTTAAAAGAATATTTGGAATAATACATTCGGGAGAAAGGTCCATCGTCAAGTATGGGCAGTTTGTTTCGACATTTTTGGGGATTTCTGCATACATATGCTTCGGGAGGTAGATAAAAATGAGGAAAACTTGTGCGTTAAATAAGCTGGTATGCAAATTTACTTTTATGGATGGAACAAAACGAGAGTGGATCGAAAGCCATCTTTCGTGGGTTATTTTTAATGCGGAATGCACCTTTGGAAAATCAAAGGTCAGGATTGAGGCTTCCTATTTTATCCCGGACGATAAGCCCGAATGCATAATCGATGTTTCTACTGAAGTGGGTGAACATATAGCGAAGTTATTTACCGGGATCATGATTCGGGAGTTTGGAGAAGAGGGCTTCGCAGTGGAGAGGATAACTAAGTGAAAGCAACAACTGTTGAGTTTTTAGAGAGCGTCTTCGGAAGCTATTACCAGGATCACTTTGGTTTTATTGAGATTAGGCAGATCAACACTGGGCAAGCACCTAAGCAAGGATTCTATTCCTCGGTTGTGGAATTGGTTAATGATTTAGGAAAATTCGAGGGGAATATATACTTCGGAGTAGCTCCAAGAGAGGTACAGAAGGGAGACAAATCGGCAGTCAAGTATATAACCTGCCTTTGGATAGATGTGGACATCGGGATGGAGGGACATAGGAAGGAATCCCGGTTAACCACTGTTGAGGAAGCTTCAGAATCCATCGGAAAATTTGAGCATGTACCTTCGATTATCGTCTTCAGTGGACACGGCTTGCAGTGCTACTGGCTTTTGCGAGAACCTGAAGAAGTCAGCGATCCCAAGCTGGTCGAGGGAATCATGAAGGGACTAATCCTGGCATTGGGTGGAGATCCGGGAACGCATGACATCAGCCGGGTTATGAGATTACCCAATACCCTGAATGTCAAGGTACCAGAAAAACCGAAAGAAGTGGATATACTGAAGTTTGAACCAGAGTTGAAATATAATCTATCAGACTTTGATGAGTACAGAAATCCGGGTGCTTCTGGTTCCTCGTTAATTGAGGAGGCGAAGTTTAGTGAGAATCTACCAAAAGTGGATCTCAGGAAACTAAGGGTTTCGCAGCAAATCAAATCTTTGATAAAAGAAGGGGATAAAGACAACAAATACATCAGCCGAAGCGAGGCGGATCAGGGAGTCGTGAATGCTTTAGTGATTTCAGGATGTAATGACGATTTAATCAAGGCAATCTTCATTAACCCAGGGTACAAGATCAGCAGCAAATATCTGGAGAAAGGGAAGGACGGAGATAAGTATCTCGCTTTGACCATCCGGAAAGCGCATGAACTGAAGGTACGGTTAGATAAGGCAGAAGGCTATATCAGGGATGGGAAACCAGAACAGGCTGAAGAGGAAATCAAGACACTGCCGGAGACGTACAGGAAGACCTTGGGTGACAAGCTTGAAAGTCTTAGAAACCAAAGTCCAAAGATATTTGTAAACGGAAACCGCTATTTCAAAACTGTGAAGGGATCCGGGAATGCAGGGGTGAAGTTTCTGCCACTTTCCAACTTCATAATTCAGATCAAAAACCGGTTTATAACTACTGAGACCCAGCTCAGGGAAGTCTGTTTTGTCAACATTGCAGGGGAAACCAGCAAACCTTTTATCCTGGAGCCGGGTCAGATGGTATCCGTCCAAAAATTCAAGGAGTTTTGCATCTCTAAGGGGAATTTCATCTTTGAGGGGACGGAGAGCGACCTGCTGGAATTATGGAAATTCGAGTTCGCCAAGGACCAGGGGAAACTAATCTTTCAACCAGACCACCTTGGGTATCTGGCTGAACACAATAGCTGGCTATTTGGAAATATGGCAATTAAGGATGAAGAGATAATCGCTCCGGACGAAAGCGGGATCTTCTGGATTGGGAATCAAGGTTTCAAGCCTATCCCTTTGAACATGGTTGGAGAAAACGTAGAGGGTCTGCCTGCGGTGGTGAAACTTCCCGAAGATGAGACGAATTGTCTTTTAGCTTACGCCCTGGCAAACCTGAAAGAGAATATCGGAGGTTACCAAGCTTGGTTGGCTCTTGGCTGGGTGAAAGCTTGTATTTACTCTGCAGAGATTTTCGATTACTTCAAGTTTTTTCCTTTTCTCTTCCTTTATGGGAAGCATCAAAGTGGCAAGAATACTTTGGCAAGGTGGCTTTTAGCATTCTTTGGATTGAGCGATGCAGATGGAGAAAGTATTTCGGAGAGTACCCAAACCGGTATAAGCAGGCGGTTGTCTTACTTTTCCAGCATGCCGGTATGGTTGGACGAGTATCGAAATGATAAAAAGGTGACCAGGTTGGATGGTTTTCTGCGGAATGTTTTTAACCGGATTGGAGCGGTCAAAGGGATTAAGAAGGAGTTTGGCACTAGGGGAGTGACAGTCCGGGCGACACTCATCCTAAGCGGAGAGCAATTGCCAGAGGATCCGGGACTCAGGAGCAGATGTATTCCAATTCAACTCAAGAAGAAGGATCGAAAGGATGACCTTTACAATTGGATAAATAACTCCTCGGACAAATTCAGCTCGATAACTCTTAAATGGATCTTGGAAAAGAACGAAGAGGGCGTTAAGAGTCTCCTGGATGACATAGAAGCCTTGAAAGATGAGCTAACAGGCAAACATGGATTAGATACCAGGTTGGCAGAGGTCTACGCTATACCGATAGGAGCGTTCCTCAGTATTCACAAAGACCAGGGGTTTTTCGACTGGGCGATCAACGAGGCTAATAGAGATAAGCAGAGTAAAGAAGAAGAGCAGATCCTGAACAGATTCATGGATGATATTGAAGCTTTGGTTAGGAAAGGAGAGATACCTGAGCAATACTTCGAGGTTGACCAGTTCAAAGGAGAAATCAAGCTATACTTCAATGGTATTCACAATATCTGGCAGAAGGATTTTAGGCTCCGAACCGGAGAAAATCCTTTTCCGAGGCAGACCATTCTGGATCACCTCAGAGAGGAAGAGTATTTCGTGGAATATGACCGGTGCTATATTCATGGAAAACAGCAGAGGGCTTTGGTGTTGGACCTAAACAAGGCGCCTGACAGTCTTAAAAGTTTGTCAAAGGGGAATGAAGAGGATGAAAGGTGATATGTCTTGTGTGTCTTGTTATGTCTTGTGTCTTGTCTTGTTTTTAATAATAAGAATATCAATATATTATCTACATCACAAGACAATAAGACAGTTGACAGAGAGAATTCACAGTGGGTTTTTGATTGTATTGAAAAAACCCGGAGAAGAAAACGACTCTTTTCTAAGAAGTCTTAATGACTTGATATCAACTGCCTTGTTGTCTTATTTTTGTATAGTTGTATGTACGGCAATCGGTCACCACAAGACACTGGATAGGACAAAAATAAGACAAATGGGTTAAGGAAGTAGTCTTGTGATGAAAATACCCGAATTGAGAAGCAAATCAGATCTGGATGGAAAGGATAATCTGGTTCCTGTATCTGATGAATGTGAAAGATTATTCAAGGCAACAGTGAAGAAGATACAAGAAAGTCATTTGGAAGTAATGGATGAATGGATTGAGGAGAATGATCCAGAGCTGGCTACGGAAATTATTGAAGCAGAAGATGAAATGAACCGAGTTTGGAGAGCAAATATCGAAGGAAAATCAACGATTTCTGAGTTTAAATTGGCATTGAAACGATACTTTGAAGCTAATCTGAAAGCCAATGAGAGATACAAATGGCATTTTTGATTGCAAAAATCCAACACTTGTTCGGTGGAGATAAATGACTGTAACCTCAATAATATCAATAGGTAATAGTCTAAACCAGACTGAAGGGAACTCTACAAATGCTTGACGATTTAGGAAAAAACCGGGAGAACAAGCATCATGGGGAGGCATAGCTGGTCTCACAGAATAAGAGTAGAGCGCTGTAGAGTTATCAGTGCTGATGAGTTGAGTCGAGCAGGTGTGTTTGACATGGGAGACGGTTCTTTCTGGACTTCTCGATGGACGAATTCGGTGGGGGAAGAGACTGCAAGTGTCAATTACATGCTGACTCAGGGAGGTAGAGCCATAAGGTTCAGTTACAGCATTATAGATGGCTCCTCTGAGCAATCAGAGGTTCTGGATTATTACGTTGAGATTGTAGCCACACCTTGCAACTTTGGTGGAGAAAGAAGGTGGTTTATCTGTCCGCTGGTAAAAGACGGAGTTCCTTGCGGTAGGCGAGTTGGCAAGCTCTATCTTCCCCGGGGAGGAAAATACTTCGGATGCCGGATTTGCTATGATCTAACCTACAAAAGCTGTCAGGAGCATGACAATAGGGTGAGTAAATTGATGAAAAACCCGCACATGCTACTTGGAAAATTTAGGAGTAAAGACCCAAAGAATTCATTGTTGGGGCTGAGAGCGTATTTCAAACTTATAGATTTGGGAGGGTGATGAAAAGTGACCACTGAAAATCAGATTGAGGCAAATCGTCAGAATGCGATGGTTTCAACTGGTCCCAGGACGATGGAAGGGAAAGCCATAACGGCAAAGAACGCAATTAAGCATGGGATCTTTGCCAGAGAACTGGTGATATCGGATGGTGATGGCAAAGAGAACCGGGAGGAGTATGACCAACTAATCCAGCAGTTGGTAGACGATTTGAACCCGGAGGGACAGATGGAAGTTCTGCTGGTGGAGAAGATCGCGGTGAATTACTGGAGGCTTAAGAGATTGGTTAGATACGAGACAGGAGGCATAAGAGGGCATTTGGACAACTTTCGAGAGAGTGAAGTGGAGAGATACTACGATGATAACTCCGATTTCATGTCGATGGGATCGAAAAAGAAATATCGGCCTGCCATGGAATATTATGATTACGATGATGAGGTTACTGAAAAGGAGATTGAGGAGCAGGCTACGAAGATTGAAAAAATGGAAGGGAAAGACTATGATTGGTCAAAGGATAGTGAATTCAAAGGCTTTCTAAAGGAGCGTCATTCCTCGGCGGAGATAAAAGGTTTCTCGGAGAACAAGCTTACTCGGGAGAAAAAGAAGTATTTCCAGGGTCAAAGACAGATCCTTGAGGAGATGAAGGAGGTTTGGAGTTGGAAGAAGCGATTTGAGGTTATTGGGATGAGGAAGATTGTCCCGGATGAGCATACTTTGGACAAGATAAATAAGTGTGAAAACTCTTTGGAGAGGTCGATATTCAGGAATTTGGCGGTTTTGAAGCAGTTGCAACAGGTGAGATTGAGAAATAGCAATTGAGAATTGGGTTTGTTTTGGAAAAAGATACTGCTTGCTTAGTGTTTGGCTGCTCTTTCAAGGATGCCTGCAACATCGGCTGGGTTAGTGGATACTGCCCACTGCCATTTGCCAAACCCAGCATGGCTATTGACTGCTTTCACCCATTCATTCAGGAACTCTCGTTTGGTTTTATCCTCTTGACTATCTTGTCCTTTAGTTTCCATAACGAGGTAATCGCCCGTTTTCAATCGAATAATGAAATCTGGCCGATATCTTTTTACTACACCTTTGAAGATGTAATAAATCTCAAATCCAAGATGATCGTTTTTCACCCAGGCTTCGATATTGGCATTACGGTCGAGTTCAAAGGACTCACTTGCTTCCCAGGTACTATCATAAACGCAGAAATTGATATGTGAGCGTTTGGTCGGTCCACAGGGTTTTCCGGTCCACCAAGTCTGCATATCCTCCGTTGAACGGATAGGCCGCTCAGTATCGAATACAGGCACAACCGCTTCAGCATTCTCAAAATGAATTGCTTCCCAGATGTGTTGCACTACTTTATTCATGTTCAACGTAATCAAAAGACGACGTTTTAAGTCGTCCTGATAAAACAGAGGAGGATTGATCTGAATTTTGTCAGAATTAATGAATTCGCTCACTAATTTGATTAACTGAGCTAACAGGACTTCTTTATTCCCGCTCCAATTCGGTCTTATCTTGTCATATTCCTCTGCTGCCACTTCAAATACAATCTTTTGATTTCTATACTTTTTACCCAGCTCCTGAAGATTTATTTCTGAAATCTTCGTGAGATCTGGCTTACCATCAACCACAGGAGCAAGTTCTGCTATTGTTGCTGTTTCATACGCATCTAATTCTAATGGCTTTACCTTGTTTATGTTCAGCCTCAGCTGTGGGCGGTAGATATGGTCTATACGAATGACATTGGGCCACTTAATTTCGAACTGTTGTTTCTCAATGACCGGTTCTATTCTGGTCTTGGGAGGGGGTGGTGGAGGTGGAGGGCCATCATATGTCTCGTGGGGAAGGAACGTAAATGGAACTCCAAAAATGTTCACATATTCAGGTTCGAACAGGCCTGTGACTGGATTGACTTCGTAAGATGTTCTTCTTAACCCTCTTCCAACGACCTGCTCACATAACAACTGACTGGAGAACGCACGAAGTCCCATAATCTGGGTAACGGTTTTAGCATCCCATCCTTCGGAAAGCATTCCGACCGAAATGACCTTCTGAATTTGCTCCCCGGCTTTTCCTACTTTACCAACAGTGTCAACTTTTTCTCGAAGTATTCCAGCGAGTTCCTTTTTGGAAGGAGCACGTGCTGGTTCATCCTGTTGTTCTGTTTCACTAATGCTCTCCTCTATAGGCAGCACTTCTTCCTGAGCTTCGGCCATTTCAAGCACTTTTGAATCTATGTGCAATATCTTTTCTGGAATACATAGTTCATCAACACGAATTTTCTTGTGGTCAAACGCATATTTGACCCGGGCAGCGGTTTCCACCCGATTAGCCACAGTAATCATAACTGGTGGAGTCTTCTCACCAGCTTCTTTCCATCTTTTGGCTGTTTCCAACCAGTCTTGCCCCAAAAGGTCATAGCCATTTATGACCAAATCAGGAAGTGGTTCATATTCTTCGGCTTTTCTATTGATATCGTATTTTACCTCTGGGTCATTGTAGATATGATAGAAGCGGGATTTATATTCTTTGTCAAGTCTACCATCATCGCGAATAACGACTCTTGGCGTTTTAACCAGCCCTGATTCTATGGCGTCATTAAGTCCAAAATCGCTGATTATCCATCCAAACAATGCCTCTTCTGTGGTTTTCTTTCCTGACGGAGCAAAGGGGGTCGCAGAAAAATCGTAACACGCAAGGATTCCGCGAGCTTGATGTATTCGATCCAGTCCACTTACCCATATTGTCGCTTCCTCAATATCCTCTTTCCTGACGCCCTTGATCTTGGACTCAGCAGGAACTCGCCAGGCGTGATGCCCTTCATCATTTATGACGATTATGTTCTGTGCGTTGGCAAGCTCTCCCAATACCTCACGCACATATGCTTCGTCGCTTTTAACTCCACGCTTATCCACACCTTTCTTTTTTGCCACCTGTTCCTCTGTTTCCCAATTCAACGCATGCCAATTGCGAATAAGAATCTTGCCCTGGCGGAGCTTCTCCCAGAGACCAGCAGGGATAAGACTGAATTCCTCGTAATAATTACCAGGATTCGAGGGAAATAATACCTCAAGACGCCTCTTGACAGTAAGTCCAGGAGCTACGACAAATATATACTTTGAAAAACGGGCATCTTGAGGATAGGTGACTTTGTTCAGAACCTGCCAAGAAACAAGCATAGCCATCACAATGGTTTTCCCGGATCCGGTTGCCATCTTGGAGCAAAGTCGTTTGAATATTCCTCCATCCGAGGGGATATCAATACCTACCTTGTTGGATGCTGGTGCTTCACAAAGCCAAATGATGGTTTCAATGGCTTCCAATTGGCAGAAGAAAAGGCGTTTGTATTCCCTTTGCTCGGGGTCATGCCAATGTTCCAGTAGTCGCTCTGTGATTCCAGTGACACCCGGGTAACCAGCCTCACGCCAAGCTTTAACCCTAGAGCGGATTGTGTTCACCAGAGGTATTTCTATGAAAATTCCTGGGTCATCAAAAGCTTTGGAGCTTTCAGAGGCAATGACATATCCAGCAGGGCGTCTTCCCTCTTTCTGTGTAAAGGTTCGATTTTCCCGATCATAGCTCCAGTAATACTTTGGCTCTTCGTATGGGGAATTGATTATGAGTTTATCTATCGTAGTCTTCTGCATTAATCCACCTCAATGATCTTTAAGCTTTCAATTCCACGGTCGTCCACGATTTTTACTGCAATACACTTGTTATCTCCGGGTTCAAACGGCAGGGAGACAGTTCCACGGTACGCTTCGATTAGCTCTTCATCTATCTCTACCTTCAGGTTCTTGGCTAATCTTGCCCAGCCTTCGTTCTCTCCAGCCATTGGGAAGAAAACCTGCTTGGGGAAAAGACTCCTGCGGTCATAATCGGTATCCAGCATCCACAGGGCAATCTTCTCAGTTCCACCGGAATCAATAGTTCCTGTCCGGGTATTGTAATAGTCAAAGCCAAGCACTTCAACCTGATATTTCCCCTTGTCCTTTCCTTCTTTAATTTTCTCTAGTTTGACATCGGGCTGGCCAATCAGCCAGAAACTTTCATTGCTTGACCTTTTCTTCTTTAAATCTTCAGTCAAAAGATCAACGTTCATCTGAGCCTTCAGTAAGGTAACCCCAGGCCAATCGGTTTCATCAATATCTTTGGATGCCTCTGGGTCGAACTGAAATGAAGCAAAAACAACAATTTTTGGTTTTGGAACAAGTTGTTGTGCTTCTTGGATTGCCAGTTCTACCTGTTTCTGTTCCATTGGTGCGTGTTCCGGTCCAAATGATACCACTACTCTCTGAGGTTTAGCTTCTTTTGTTTCAGTATCAGCGTGTAGCCATCTCGTGCCAGGGAGAGGTTCTACTCTTGAGAATTCTATCTTTTGACCACCTTTACCACGAATACCTGTTTTGAATAACTCATCACGCCATTCTGCCTGACGCAAAGTCTCACCAGAGCGCGCTATCGAATCATCAGCAGGTTGTTCTTCCTCGATTTCAAGGAGCGGTTTCACCACAGGTGCAGGTACCGCTTCAACTGTGAAGGGCCCACTAACTCTTGCTCTGGAATTATCAACATATGGTTGATCATACAGCGTTTCATGTGCTGGTGGTTCATTATTGGCAATGGATTTCAATGTTATATGCGGGACGGTTTTATATCTAAAACCACTTCCCACCCCTTCTTGGGGATGAGCAAGCTCATAATAATCATACAATGGGGTCATCAGCCGCTGTTTTGCCAAAGTAATAGCCACACGGGAAGTATCACAGGTAATCCAACGCCTACCCCAGTGCTCGGCTACGTATGCGGTAGTACCGGAGCCGCACGTAGGATCAAAAACCAGATCGCCCGGATCAGTGGTCATGAGGAGGCATCGTTGGATTGCTAATAATGATGTTTGCACAATATAAACTCTTGGTGCACCTAGTTGGACACTATCCCACCGATCTGTTATCATTTTCATAGGGAAATCATCCAAGTATCTCTTATATCTCAAAACAGACCCCATTATCCTAACACGTCCCCTTTCAGCTAAATTTCTTAACCCATCAATTGTAGTAGTCCAATGTTTTCCAACTGAAGGGAGGTATGTCTTCCCATCAAATTGAAATTGTGGTTCTCCTTTTGGGCTAGCACCATCAGAAAACAAACTTGTTAACTGAAATCTCCTTCCAGGGGGCAACGGTGTGTTAGCTTCGATTTCATCTTTTGTGAGCCTTCGTTCTGTTCCATCGTTGAGTTCAATCTGATCGTATCGGTCCAGACTTGTGTCTCCAATATCTCTATTTAAGAGTAAAGGTGTGAATTTCACACTTTTCTTCTCTTTAGCATACCAAACAATGAAATCCATTGTTGGTGATATTAAAGAACTTGGTATACCACCAGTTTTTTGATAGGTTATCATTAAACAGAAGTTTTCTATGCCAAACACTTCATCCATCAACTCCCTCACGTGATGAACATTCTCATCAGAAATCTGCACAAAGCAACTTCCGCTCTCGTGCAAAAGCTCTTTTGCCAGCCAAAGCCTATCCCGCAAATAAGTCAAATACGAATGAATCCCCAGTTCCCATGTATCCCGAAATGCTTTGATCATCTCCGGCTCTTGGGTCAGGTCTTCATCTTTGCCATCCTTCACGTCACGCTTGTTCACAAAGGGTTGAAAATTAGAACCATATTTTATACCGTAAGGCGGGTCGATGTAAATCGTCTGCACTTGTCCTGCCATGCCTTCTTTTTCTAAGAGAGAATTCATCACCAGTAAAGAATCGCCAGCTATCAGGCGGTTAGACCAATTATGTTTGTGCTTGTAGAATTCGATGGCATCACGTAGTGGTGGATTCTCCTCCAAAGAGCTGAACAACGAAATCTGTGGAGTCTTCTCTCCGTTTCGTCTGCGCACTGCCTCAATGATAGTTCGTGGGTCGATACGCTCATGAACATGAAGGGAAAGTGTGGGGACTTCAAAAGAAGTATGTTCAGCCTTGCCCGCCCAGTTCAAATATGGTTCCTGTTTTTTCTTTAGATTCTCAAGTGCTTTCTTCGCTTGATCGAGAGTTGTGGCTCCAAGTCCACTGGTGATTATTTTTTCTATCTGATTACGTTGTGAATCAAACTGCAAAGCCGGGTCGATATGTGGATCGTACGCATAGGTTTTCTTTCCGCTCTCTTTATCGGTCTCTGGAGTTACCAACCCTACCGGGGGATTGTTCACCCGTTTTTTACCTTTGTGATCGTATTGCTCTATTGGTTTCTTCTTAGGTTTAGTTTTCTTGGGCATTTATATCATCTCCACATTTGTTAAATTTCGTAGGACACCACACAATAATGAATCCCATTAATCTACAGACCCACTTATTCTTCAAACCGTCCAAGGAAGATATGCCATTATTTTAGCCAATTTCCCTTCAAGAGTCAAGCATTTTTCGGCTAAGGGTCAAGGTATGAAAATCCTATCATACCTGATCCTGGATAATCTTCAAGGACCATATGCATTAAACTTAAAATTTAAGTTGACAAGAAAACCATAAAAGGGCTATTTTTAATGCGAGGACCCAAAGCTAAATCAGGGGAGGTATGATGATCAAACACAGAGGTTTTACTTATGATAAATTCATAAGTGCAGTGGGGGAAGGTCTACTAAAGGAATATTTTTCTGCCAGAGGAATCAGTGTACCATTGGGACTCCCTCTGGATTATGAAAACGTCCGAAAGCTGTTAGACGACTTGCCTGATCAGAATGTTGAGAAAGAGACTGAAGAGGATTTCCGTTGTGTTAATGACGTGGCAGAAAAGGGGCAGGATTATCTGGAACTGACCAAGGGGGAATTCAAGATTGAGACGCCTGATGATGAACCGAGAGAAAGGACTGCGATGAGGCTGTTGTTGAACAAAAACCAGGATGTCTTCCGGACGGCCTATGACTACTATTCATATCGTACAATAGCAGCGAATCTTAGTCATCATCAATTCCAGAATGTGCAACCAGATTGCAGCAAAAAGTGTCTGGATCAGTTTAGAGCAAAGATTGTTGAGCATTATCAGAAGCAGGCAAAAGGCGAAGACTGCAATATCAGGCATCGCATGGAGGGTGATAATCACATTATCTTCGTGGCAAGGGGTGACTTCGTAAAGACTCAACCGGTATGGGAGAATAGAAAGATCAAAAACCGTTACTTTCGCCCGGCAAAGGAAGACATCCTATTTTTCAACACTAAAAACTGTGTTCTGAGCCTGAAGATTGCAAGTAGAAACACAGATGACAAGACTGAATATATTAAAGCGTTTGGATATCACGTGTTGGGTAAACATAAGATAGAGGACGAAGTCTTCAAAAAGAGCCTGGTCTCTCTGGTTCCAATCCAGAATGGAAGTTTTAACTATGAGGGTAATGAAAATATCAAATGGGTGAAATTGGTGGAAGTGCAGATGAGGATACGGGAGAGGGGTTATTTAAAGCTGAGCATTTGTGGGAACGACTTAAATGGAGCTTTGGAAAGAGTCTTGGGTATATCGCTTGAAGATGGCGAACTGATTTCTGCCAGATTAAAGTTTCAGATTGAACACGATGGGAAGTCGCAAAGACCTGTGACGGTGGAGTTGAGACCACCGGAGCGTACTAATCTGAACAAAAAACGGGATACAACAATCATTGAGGAGTATTTAATAAAAAATGAGGTTTTGCTTATCTGATCCATTATTCAGGCATGTCCTGGAAGAGGTTGAGAAGTTTCCTGAAGCAACCTTCACGGAGACTGAACTGAGGAAGATTTCGACTGACGGATTTGAGGAGATGCTTAAATGTAAACTCCTCAAATATCAACAGAGTGATCCCGACAAAGAAACCTTCCCCTGCCCAACTCCTTGCGAGAAAGGCTGTGACAGAGTCATTGGCAATATACGCGGAAGCTATCGAGCCATTTGCCCGGAGCATTCGGATGTCAAGCCGGTTCCTCTTGCAAAGAATGATCTTACGAGATATACCTTTGATATTGACAGGTTATTGGCTGAGATAAGAAAGAAGAATCAGTTAGTTGGATTAGCATCCAAGATAACCGAAAGGATTCACTTTGTGGGAGAAAGGAGCATCGGGCAAGAGCACGTGTCTGTGGTGTTGGGCTTGTTCAGAAATGGCAAAGAAGCAGAAGCGATGCTTTTGGGGCTGAGTAATCAGATTTCTATCCATGACAGAACTATCGTTTTGCTTCCATTCTTCGATAAGACTTCACAAAGCGTTTTAAATAAGTTGGAAAGTCAAAATATCATAGTGGTAAGATTTGAGGAGGCGTTTCCAAAGTCTGACTTTGCAATAAATTTTGCAGGGTTAGAGAAAAGGAGACCGAAGGTGGGTGTGGAGCACCCTCCGATGACACCAAGGCAGCAGAGAGGCCAGGAAAGATACGAATATAAGTGCAAGGATAGACTTTACCTCACAGGAAAAAAACCCAAGAAGAGGAGCAATATGGTTCGGGTTAATGACAAAGAGATCATAATCCCTGACAGCGAGATGTTACTCTTGTTCTACTTGGTAATAGAGCTAAAGAAGGGTAGTGGAGGTTGGGTTATGAAAGAGCGACTTTATAATGAAGGTATAACGGAGGAAGATATTCCGCACCGATTGATTAGCAGGTTACGGAAAAGGTTGAGTCCCGGCCTGTTGGATAACGACGCTGAGAAATTCGTTGAGAATGATGGAAGGGGAGGCTATAGGATATCAACACACCCGGATTTCGTAATTATTGAGAAGAAGAATTGGTTAGTGAAGAAGTATAATGAGCTGAAAGAAGCACTCAAGAAAGAAAGAGAAAGAAGGCAAGACCATAAGGAAAAACGAGAAAAAGCTTACAATAAACCTGGATTTTGAAACAAAAGTGAAACAGCCCGGGTGTAAGCTGTTGGGAATCAATGTCCGGTGGCGGGGTATGTACCCGGATATCACATGATACCAAGCAATCCACATTAAGCTTATACCAAACTATGGAAACAGGTCAGGTAATTCCTTATGTCCTCCGGTGCATAGATCACATATCACTATTACAAGAATGCTGGGTGTGATGTCATTTCAGGAAACAGAAAGCGGAGAGTTTAATCTCTCTCCGCTTTTCGTTTTCACTTTAGCACTCCCCAACTCTGTAATTATCTTACCTTTCGTTGTTTACTTTGTAGATCAACACCCCGGTACTGGTCCTCCCTTGAAGAGATAGTTGATCAAATATATAACATCACCCACGTCAACATTACCATCACAATTACAATCTCCAAATTCTATAGGATCGGGAGCTGGACCGGATTTGTAAAGATAGTTAATAGCAAAAACCACATCACCAAGATTGATGTAACCATCAGAATTGAAGTCACCTATAAGATAGGAAACAGGAAGCTCAGTAACTATAAAATATCCCTCCTGATTACACCACCTCTCTGCTCCGTGTTTATCCTTGGCTTTCACCTTCCAGTAATAGGTTCCTATATCCAGGAACTTCACCAACTCGCTCTCCACTAAGTTGCTGTCGATGGTGGTGGAATCTTCAGGGAAAAGGTAGGCGGTGCTCAGATAAAGATCATATGTCACTGAATCGCCTAGATCAGAACAGGTAGCGGTCTCCCAGTCGAAATGTACCCACTTAGGCACGAAAGACTTATTTTGAGGTAGGAGCAAGGAAAAAGGTGAAATCTTGTTTCCCAAACAGGTTAGACGCACAGAGACTGTGACCTGGGGCTCATCCGGATCATTGCTGGAGATCAGGATGTTGGCATTATAATCACCAGCATACATGCCGGTGGCATCAAAGGAAACCTCGATATCTAGGGATGAACCAGTTGGAACATAGCCCGAGGTGGGATCGGCATATAGCCAGTTGGTTCTTTCAAGCCCAAAAGCATAAGGTATCATATTGGTCAATATTATCCCTACAGCTTCGCCATTTTCAAAACCAAACTCCAGAGTTTGACCACTGGCAATGACAACTCCATGTCCATATGTATATTCTACAAGATTCGTATAACCTGACTGATTTTCTACAATATGCACTGCATTGGCTGGAATATCGGTAAAATAAGCATGACTGGCAAAATTTCCGGTGAAAGGATTAGGTACCCCGTTAACCAGTGGATGTGAAGGATCAAGTACATAATTAAGGACCGAGGAACTCGCGATGATATTCATACCCCCTGGCAATGTAACCAAAGACGAATTTCCTCCATTCGAACCCCAACCCGCGCAATGAAACTCCAAAATTCCACCTATAGCTACATAGCTGTTGAACTTGCTGACAAACGAAGCTACTGTTTGATAAAAAGACGTGGGTTGATCACTGGGAATTAGAATAACATTGTAATTCGAGAAATCCGTCGTGGAGATTAGGGAAGTATTGATCATGTCATAATTGATACCATTTGAGTCCAAGATTTGCTCGTTGGCACTGTTTCCCCAGGGCGCTGCATCCTGAATAATTAAAACCACATCACCTTTCCCGGTAATTATTGGTGTTGTCATCCATATAGGTTGATAATCAGACGGTGGCTGGTTTGAGAAGACAGTTGTATCCCCACTTTGGAATTGCGATGATAGCTTAATATTTCCCATTTTCGTTTTGGACAAACTTCTTCCTAGTGTTCTTTGGTCAACTATCTCCCCATTTGAGTTTATTCGGAAGGGTGTGGGACGAATCTTGGCTGATACCGAAAACGGCTCCACTTCCACAATCGAAATATCAAAGATCAGATCACTTCCGCCGGTGGTGTTGGAAATCGTCAAAACCTGCATGGATGTATCGCCGGTAAACAAGCTGTCTTCCAGCGAACCAGGGGAAACAGAAATATCCGGTGGCTCTAATCCTACACCCCGCAGGGGAATAGTTACTATTGAATCATTAGGATCATTACATCTAATGGTCAAAGTCCCCAGAATTTCTCCTTCCAAAGTCGGGGCAAAAGTAACCAGCACCAGTTGACTGTCTCCCACCGCCAAGCCGAAAGTGTCGATATCCGTGCTGTAATTGGGATGATCTGAGGTGATACCCCACACCGTCAATAGATCGGTTCCACAATTGGTAACAATTAATGTATCAGTTACCAAATCACCAATAAAGGTTGAATCAAAATCAAAACTATCCGGCTTAAAAAGAATACATGGTGCACCAGTGACGTGCAGGTGTGTAGGAATTGTAACTTCGGGCTCGTCCGGATCGTTGCTGTAGATCATGATGTTGGCATTATAGTCACCACCATACATACCGGTGGCATTAAAGGTAACAAGGAGGTCTAAACTATCTCCTGCAACCACTATTCCTTCGATAGGATTAACAGTCAACCAAGGGATTCCTGCTGCAGTGACTAACACATCATCAAAAAACCAACCGGGGTAATTATTGGCTGCCCCGTCTCCGGTGTCAAAATAGTATCTTATCTGGATCACTTTCCCGGCATAGAAGGAAAGATCTAATGCACTCATAATCCAACCACCGCTGTTCCCAGATGGAGCTGATCCATATCCGCCTCTAAGAGAAACCCAACTCGTACCTCCATCGGTGGTCACATCTACCATACAATAGTCCCAACCCCACTCAGTATTGTAACTTTCAAAAAACTGCAGGGTAATTGGCGGGTTATAATGGCGCAAGTCGATGGAAGGACTTATCGCTGCGGTATTGATTCGATTGCCCGTATTGTAATTGCCCTGTCCCTCTATTCCGCACCACCAGCTTGTCACTGGACTATTGGAGGAAATTTGTGTCTGATGCCACAGATCGTCTACTTCGTAAGCTTCCGTGGTCCAACCATTAATGCCGCTCTCCATATCATCAAAAAATACAGAAAAGCCTGAGGATATTGTAGACTTCATGTGTTCAAAGAGGGTGGAGGTAAGCTTTGATCTCTCAGGTAGTTTTTGATCTTGTCCGCTAATCCGGGGAGACAAGGGATCACGGGAGGCTAAAGAGATAGGATGAGGAGTCAGCGGGCTGGATGCCGATATGGTAAGTTCCTTAATGGAGATGTGGAAAAATAGATCACTTCCGCCGGTGGTGTTGGAGATCGTCAAAACCTGCGTGGAGGTATCTCCGGTGAACAAGCTATCTTCCATCGAACCAGGGGAGACCGAAATATCCGGTGGCTCCAACCCTACACCTCGCAGGAAGACTGTTACGATCGAATCCGGATCATTACTTCTAATGGTCAAAACCCCCAGAATCTCTCCTTCCAAAGAAGGGGCAAAGGTAACTAGCACCAGTTGACTGTCTCCCACCGTCAAGCTGAATGTGTCGATGTTCGCGCTGTAATCGGGATGATCAGAGGTGATCCCCTTCACCGTCAATAGATCGGTTCCTTCGTTGAAGACAATCAGCGTGTCGGTAACAGAGGCACCGATGAAAACAGAGCCATATTCCAGACTATCCTTAGAGAGGGTAATATATGGTGCACCAGTGACGTGCAGATGTGTAGGAATTGTAACTTCGGGTTCATCCGGATCGTTGCTATAGATCTTGATGTCGGCATTATAGTTACCACCATACATGCCGGTGGCATCAAAGGTAACAGTAATATCTAGGCTGTCTCCAGGAGAAATTGTTCCAAAAACCGGATTTAGCGTAAGCCAATCTGGTTGGATACTAAACTCTATGGTATAATTATCCTCAACTGTTGTGGGATTAATGAACAGACTATCTATGCCTGCATTGCCCATACCCATGGTTTCATCTGGACTTTCTATTCCAAATCCAAACGGATCATTTGGAGCAATTAGATACTGGAATCTTATGTTATTTGAACCCTCATAGAGGATTAATTCGAACGTCTTGGGATTCTCCCAAGCGCAACAATCAGGGATATGATTGTACTCGATTACAAATCGTCGGTTCGGGGAAGAGCCAAATGTCTGGTATCGGATATAATTCCCATTGGGCGGGTAGATATCTCTGGCGAATGGGGCAAGGGGTCCAGCATACCCGTCAACTGCTGGAACGTTACTTGGATACCAGCTATCAACATCATTAAAACTCATCCAACCATTTGATCCCACCCCTATTTCATTAAAATCGGTACCATAATAGTTGAAGGTAAACCCTAAGGGAATCCCCGTTTCGAAATCATCATCGCTAAGGTAAATCGACGTACCACCACTGACATCGATCCAATCAAAAGTCGGACCTCCTGGCTCATGACTATCTTTCCATCGATATCCGAACTGATCCGGTCCCCCACTTCCTTTCGTCGTTAGTGGATACACACGAGTATCCTCTTCTCCTTTTCCTATCTCTACCAGAGGGAGATGACCCGTGTTATGGGGTGTTGTACTTTTCATTCGTGAAGAAATTGAAGCCAAAACGGCAACTATATCTTCAATCGTAATATTGAAAATCAAATTACTGGCACCGGTATTTAAAATCCTTAACACCTGCGTGGATGTATCCCCGGTAAACAAACTATCCCTCAGCGAATCGGGAGTAACCACAATATCGGGTGGGATCAATCCGACACCACGCAAGTATACCATCCAGATAGAGTCCTCCTGTGGATCGTTGCTCTTGATTGTCAATGTTCCTAAGATCAATCCAGTGTCACTCGGACTGAAGGTGACCAACACCTTCATCTTCTCTTCCGGAGCTAAACTGAAACTGTCTGGATTTACTGTATAATTGGGATGATCTGAGATTATCTCCCTTACACTCAACAAGTCCGTCCCCTCATTGGAAACAATTACTGTATCAGTCACAGAAACACTGATAAAGACCGAATCGTAATCCAAGCTGTCAGGAGTAACAGCAATATCTGGTGCGCCAGTCACGTGCAAGTAAGCTGGGACGGTCACCACCGGTTCATCCGGATCATTGTTCGAGATTAAAATGTTGGCATTATAGTCTCCACCATACATACCTTCTGCATTAAAGGTAACTTGAATCTGCATACTATCCTCTTTAGGAACAATCCCCGATTCCGGGAATACTGATAACCAACCTACTCCCTCCATCATCCAGTTTATCGCATTACGGATCAATGGTCCATTGCCCGCATACCAGATGGTAGCTAAATTATCTCCCATCAACACCGTTCTCCCTTCCCCCTCGTACGATACACCGTAATAGTTCGCATCCGTCCCCGCAAAAATCCAATCCGCCCCTGCTGGTGTATACCAGTCATCGTACCCATAGAATGAGTAAACTTGACCTATCCCCTCGGTTATAGGATTATCCGGATTTATACTACCCCAATAATAATTTCCAAGATTAGCCCCGGAAATACCAAACACCGGATAAACCAAGGCCTTAACCTCATTAGGCGCATAACCCAGGTAATACATCCCCAGCAAAACTGGCTTGCCCGATTGATAATATGCATTCACTGATACTGCTTCTGTATAACTTATCCCATTACCATACTCACAGATTATCAAACCATCATAAGTCATGATAAATGATGTGTCATAATAGTAATAGACTCCATTGAATACATAGCGATTGGTTAGGGATGTGTCCTGCATTATATAATACATCATGTCCCATGTGTCATCACCCACCACCGCTATAGTGAGAAGATCATCCCTACTGGGTAGATTCTTTACCCCTTGATAATACCTCTCCAGGTTCTGCTTAAACTGCTCCAACTCCGTTGCGGTAAAGGTAGAAACGGTCCTTCCATCTATAAACTCCTCACCTGTCCGGGTAATACCCCGCATACACTCTTGTGCCAATACCTTTAAACTCTCTACCGGCTCAACTCCTACCTCAAATATCAGATTACTCCCTCCATCATTCCGGATGGTAATAAACTGAATGGAACTATCCCCGGTGAACAGACTATCCCTCAAAGAATCCGGAGCAACCACAATGTCCGGCGGTATCAACCCCACCCCTCGCAAGTATACCGTCAAGATAGAGTCCTCCTGTGGATCGTTGCTTTTAATGGTCAATGTCCCTAAAATCAATCCCGTGTCACTGGGACTGAATGTGACTGGCACCCTCTTTTTCTCTTTGGGACTCAAACTGAAACTGTCTGGATTCACTGTATAATTGGGATGGTCGGAGATTATCTCCCTTACACTCAATAAGTCCGTTCCCTCATTGGAAACAATTACTGTATCAGTCACAGAAACACTGATAAAGACCGAATCGTAATCCAAGCTGTCAGGAGTAACAGCAATATCTGGTGCGCCAGTCACGTGCAAGTAAGCTGGGACGGTCACCACCGGTTCATCTGGGTCGTTGCTGGAGATCAGGATGTTGGCATTGTAATCGCCACCATACATGCCGGTAGCATCAAAGGTGACCTCTATCTCCATGCTATCCCCGGTCGAGATAACACCTGAGTTAGGATTCATTGATAACCATCTTGCCCCATGAGTAGCTGAAAAAACTAAACTATTATGAACTATGGATGGAATGTCACCTGACCATAAAAAGTAATCCCCGACATAACTATTGATACCTATAACCGCACCTTTCGCTGCGACGAAATTCTCCCCATCGCTCCAATGGGCAATTAAGTCAGATCCACTTGTGAGTACTGTATAGTCTCGATAATAATCACCAGCCACGGTTACATTCTTCATAATGGGATGGGATGGATCGAGTATGATCATATCTGCCCAGCTGTAGTGATTGCCAATATTAGCGGAGACTAACGGTGTGTAAGATGTATCCATAATTCTTCCCTGTATCGAGTATAGAGAGGAAAAACAGAAGGCTCCGATAACTACTCCACCTCCTTGATCCACATAATCAGCTAGAACATTACCTAAACCGATTGGGTCTGAAGGGTACCAATTATTCCATACCATTACCGCATCATAGTTCAGAAGAAGTTCAAGAGAAGGCGCCCCATAGCTGGTGTAGAATACAGCCACTGATTCAATGTCCGGGTATGTTAATAGTTGTCCAGCAAGATAACTGCCACCATCATCTGAATATGCCAATAAAATCCTAAACGATTTTGAACTTAGTTTTTTTGTGATACTAAATGATTCAACCTTATGAAGATTTCCAATATTATCCTGGGTGAGCTTTTCGCCAATGGGAGCATCTGATATCTGATAATCTTTTGGGTCAAATAGAACCATCTTGTGGCTTGATCTAGGTTCATTCAAGGCGGAAATTCTCTTAGCGGACTGAGTTTTATTATCAACTGCTTCAAAGGAAATATCAAAGAACAAATCACTAACGCCAATATTAGAAATCGTCAAAATCTGTGTTGAGGTATCCCCGGTAAACAAACTATCCCTCAACGAGTCGGGAGTAACCACAATATCGGGTGGTATCAATCCCACTCCTCGCAAGTATACCGTCAAGATAGAGTCCGCTTGCGGATCATTGCTCTTAATGGTCAATGTCCCTAAGATCAATCCAGTGTCACTCGGACTAAAGGTGACCATAACTGCTTGTTTTCCCTCTGGAGCTAAACTGAAACTGTCCGGATTCACCGTGTAATTGGGATGATCTGAGATTATCTCCCTCACACTCAACAAGTCCGTCCCCTCATTGGAAACAATAACTGTATCAGTCACAGAAACACTGATAAAGACCGAATCGTAATCCAAACTATCCGGGGTAACAACAATGTCTGGAGCCCCAGTCACATGCAAATGAGTGGGAACAGTTACCTCGGGTTCATCCGGGTCGTTATTAGTGATAACTATATTTGCGTTATAGTCTCCGCCATACATCCCCTCCGCATTAAAGGTAACTTGTAGGATGGCACTGTCTCCTACCGGAAGAACTCCCGATTCCGGGAATACCGATAACCACCGAGCTCCCTCCATCATCCAATCAATGGCATTCCGGATCAATGGTCCATTGCCCACACCCCAGATATATTCTAAATTCTCTCCCATCAATGCTGTTTTTCCTTCTCCCTTATATGATACCCCATAGTGGTTTCCATCAGTCCCGGCAAATATCCAATCCGCTCCAGCTAAAGTGTACCAGTCGTTATCTCCATCCGCAAATGGATACACCTGACCAATACCTGCGGTTATCGGATTATCTGGATTCAAACTCCCCCAATAGTATACTCCATCTGTAGCATTCGAAATACCAAATATCGGAAATACCAATGTCCGGACATCACTGGGTTCATCATCCAGATCATCCATCCCCATAAGCACCGGCTTGCCCGATTGATAAAAGGCGCTCACCGCTATAGCTTCCCCATAGCTAATGCCATAATCATACTCGCATATTATCAACCCATCATATTCCTTGATAAAAGAAGTGTCATAATAATCATACACCCCATAAAAAACATACCGACTGACTAACGATGTATCTTGCATCAGATAATACATCATATCCCCGGTGTAACTCCCCACCACCGCTATAGTGAGAAGATCACTCCAACCTGACAGACCAATCCCCTCTTGATAAAACTTGGTTAAATTTGTCTTAAACTGTTCCAACTCTGACGCATTGAAGGTGGGAATCGATTGACCATCTATAACCTCCTCACCTGTCCGGGTAATACCCCGCATACACTCTTGTGCCAATACCTTTAAACTCTCTACCGGCTCAACTCCTACCTCAAATATCAGATTACTCCCTCCATCATTCCGGATGGTAATAAACTGAATGGAACTATCCCCGGTGAACAGACTATCCCTCAAAGAATCCGGAGCAACCACAATGTCCGGCGGTATCAACCCCACCCCTCGCAAGTATACCGTCAAGATAGAGTCCTCCTGTGGATCGTTGCTTTTAATGGTCAATGTCCCTAAAATCAATCCCGTGTCACTGGGACTGAATGTGACTGGCACCCTCTTTTTCTCTTTGGGACTCAAACTGAAACTGTCTGGATTCACTGTATAATTGGGATGATCGGAGATTATCTCCCTTACATTCAATAAGTCCGTTCCCGCATTGGAAACAATTATCGTATCTGGTATCGAAACGCCGATAAACACCGAATCGTAATCCAGACTGTCCGGAAAAACAACAATATCCGGTGCTCCGGTTACATGCAGATGAGCGGGTACAGTAACTTCAGATTCATCCGGATCGTTGCTGGAGACAACGATGTCGGCAGCATAGTCACCGCCATACATCCCCTCCGTATTAAAGGTCACCTGAATCTGCATGCTATCTCCCACCGGAACTATCCCCGATTCCGGAAACACCGACAGCCACCGAGCTCCCTCCATCATCCAATCAATGGCATTCCGGATCAAGGGTCCATTGCCCGCATACCAGATGGATGCTAAATTCTCTCCCATCACCACCGTCTTTCCCTCACCCTTATATGAAACTCCATAATAGTTTCCATCCGTCCCTGCAAAAATCCAATCCGCATCAGCTAAAGTATACCAGTCATTGTCACTACCGAAGGCATAAACTTGTGTGATCCCCTCTGTTATGGGGTTATCCGGATTCAAACTCCCCCAATAGTAATTTCCATCTATTGCATTAGAAATGCCAAAAACCGGAAACACTAGCGCTTTTACATCAATGGGTTCATCATCCAGATCATCCATCCCCATAAGAACCGGCCTGCCTGATTGATAATATGTGTTCACCGCTACAGCTTCATCATAGCTGATACTATAATCATACTCACATATTATCAATCCATCATAGTCCTTTATTAAGTCATAATTGTAATTATCATAGACCTCATAAAACACATACCGACTGACCAACGATGTATCTTGCATCAGACAATACATCATATCCCCACTGTAACTCCCGGCTACAGCAATAGTAGGAAGATCACGCCCTGCCAGTAAGCTTACTACTCCTTGATAATACCTCTCCAAGTTCTGCTTAAACTGCTCCAACTCAGTTGCGGTAAAGGTAGAAACGGTCCTGCCATCTATAACCTCCTCACCTGTCCGGGTAATACCCCCCATACACTCTTGTGCCAAAACCTTCAGGCTTTCTACCGGCTCAACCCCCACCTCAAAGATCAGATTACTCCCACCTTCATTCCGTATGGTAAAAAACTGTATGGAAGTATCCCCGGTAAACAAGCTATCCCTCAACGAATCAGGATAAACCACTATCTCCGGTGGTATCAACCCCACCCCTCTTAGATATACATTCAATATCGAGTCTGCTCCTGGATCATTGCTCTTGATCGTCAATGTCCCTTCAATCAATCCGGTGTCACTCGGACTAAAGGTGACCAATACTTCCTGTTCTTCTTCCGGAGCTAAACTGAAACTGTCGGAACTCACCGTATAATTGGGATGATCTGATAATATCTCTTTCACTATTAATGAATCCGTCCCTTCATTGGAGACAACCAACGTATCGGTCATCGAGACGCTGATAAAGACCGAATCGTAATCCAGACTGTCCGGAGAAACAGCGATATCGGGTGCTCCGGTTACATGCAGATGAGCGGGAACCGTGACCTCAGGCTCATCTGGATCATTGCTGGAGATCACAATGCCCGCATAATAGTCTCCGCCATTTAAACCCTCAGCATCGAAACTAATGGTAATTTCCATGCTATCACCTGCAGGTATGATACCAGAAGTAGGATCAGCAGAGAGCCAAGGACCTCCGCTGCTCCAGAAGGCGGCGTTGTGAAGAATGAGCGGAATATCCCCGATCCAGTATCCAGGATAAGCGATGTAGATGTTTACTGCGGCTACGTTGGCTCCTTGGGTCGCCACAAAGGGAAGTCCGTTATCCCATTCAGCTACTGATTCCGCCCCAGTCGCCAAAGTCACACTTGCCAACAGATCGCCATATGCCGTGGTTACTCCTTCCATAATAGGATGGCGGGGATTAAAACTCCCCAGTGATGCCGATCCAACCGGACCAGAACCGATATTAAAAGGCATATACCCCTCATTGAGAAATCTACCCTGAATCTCAAAACCGGATGCAAAACAAGCCAATGTTAGAATTACTCCTCCTCCAGCATCCGCATAATCGGCTAGAACGTTCCCTATCCCTACTGGGTTACCGAATGGATTGTTATTCATAACAATAACAGAGTGATATTTCAAGAGGGTGTCGAGAGTGGGTACTGCCGAGTAGGCATCAAAGACATCCACTACCGAGATATCGGGAAAACTTAATAACCAGGTTTGGATCTCCGATACACTCCCACCACCAACCAAAAGCAAAATCTTCAGATTATTAACTGACTCGTTCTTAGGTTCTATCTCACCCGGATTAATAACCTGTCTGAAAGCAGAGTGACCAAAGCTATATGGTTTATTCGAGGGCACAGTGAGTAGCTGAATATCAGAATTTATCGCGACAGCAGCCCTTTCAATTTTTCTGTAGTTTATTTTTAGATTATCCCTTGACAGAGACGTGGCTCCTTCAAGCGAAATATCAAAAAATAAATCGCTGACACCTGAGTTGTAAATAGTCAACAACTGGGTGGAGGTTTCACCGGTGAACAAACTATCATATAACGAATCTGGAGAAAATGATATGTCGGGAGGACCCAAGGTAGTTCCTGAAGGGGAGTTGGAAACTCCGGAGGAATTGCCCCACTCATCCAGAGCTTTGATGGCGAAATAATATGGGGTACTGAAATCTAACCCCCTTACCATGAAAGTATCAGGTAAACCGGCTGGCTTTGGGTTAGGCTCACCCAATGTCTGGGTCGCAGAATTGAAATTGATGCTGTCGATGGGGGAAAGCGAGTATCTCACGTCGTAGGAGGATGCGGTACCGGTATTAGAATCGTCCCCGGTCGCGATCCAGGAGAGGGTTATCCTGCTTCCTTCAGTGCCTATTACCGCTAAATCCGAAATAGGGGAGGGAGGAATAGAGTCCGGCTCTGCCATAACCATAAACACGTTCAACCGACCGCCAGTGACACACTTACCAGCCAAAGATGGCTTTGGATCGGTCATGTCCATAATCCGTTGTTTTACCTGAAGATAAGTGAGAGAAGGATATTTGGACCAAGTCAGAGCTGATGCTCCTGAAACGTGAGGACAAGCCATAGAAGTGCCACTGGCATATCTATAGCCGTTTCCGGGAGCTAAACTATATATGTTCACACCGGGTGCTCCTAAATCAACGGAGGTAGGTCCCCAGTTGGAGCCCCAGGAGCCTTCATCCGCCAGGTTGTCATTATGGTTTGTCGCTGCTACTGATATGATGTTATCTGAAACATAGCTGCATGGATAGACCGGATTAGCGTCATTGTTATTCCAGCTATTACCAGCGGAAGCCACAAACAACATTCCATGAGCGCCCGAAGAGTCAATAGCGTCCTTTAAAGCTTGAGAATAGGAACCTCCTCCCCAGCTATTGCTGGTCAAATTAGCTCCCATCATCGTGGCATATTCTACTGCTAGAATAGCATTAGAAGTGGAGCCGGAGCCCCCCGAATTCAGAAATTTCAGCGCCATGATCTTGGCAGACCAACAGACACCTGCTACCCCAACGGAATTGTTTCCAATTCCTGCTATAGTGCCGGAGCAGTGGGTGCCATGGCCATGATCGTCTATGGGGCCATTGTCCCAGTTGACAAAATCCCATCCGTGCATATCGTCTATATAACCATTGCCGTCATCATCAATGCCATTGCCAGGGATTTCTCCGGGATTGGTCCAGATATTAGAGTGCAGTTCCACATGGGCAGTATCCACCCCCGTGTCAATGACCCCGATGATAACCGAACCGCCGGTGGTTATGTTCCAAGCCTCGACTGCATCGATATCTGCATCGACGGTTCCACCCGTCTGACCGGTATTATGCATACCCCAGAGAAGGCTAAAATCGGGATCGTTGGGAATTATGTCGGTATGCCAAATGTAGTTGGGTTCCACGTATTCTATCCGAGGATCATATTTGATCGAATTAATAGCATCCTCAACACTCACTCCAGAAATCTGGATAAGTTCAGCTCCAATCAAAGATAGCTTCCTCAAAGTGACCGGATTTAATCCCTTAAGCAAATCATATTTCTGGATGTTATCTAACTTGGCTTTGAATTTAATTATGAGCTGATTTTCCTTATATTCGTTTCCAGCGAAGGATGATTGCCTCGCTGGTGGACCAGAATTTTGGGTTTTCGCGTTTACGGTGGTGAGAATCGAAAAAGATAGGAGTCCCATCGCCAAAATAACCCCGATGAGGATAAAAAGGTTTCGTCGTCTCTCAGCTTTGGACCTGGCGAAAGATTTAATTACCTGTATCCATGAAGACATGTAGACCTCCAGAATGTTAAGGGTTAGAGAGCCATGTATCACAGAACCATATGCAAGTTTCATCCCTTGCTCATGCACTGGCTAGTAAAATTGAATAATAATCTATACATTTTAATATAATGCTGTCGTACAGCCTTGTCAAGCATGAAATAAGCCTTTTGAGGTAGTATATTGAATCACGTGAAAATTGGCAGAGTAAGGTTCTTATGTTTTTTTGAGAAAATTGATCGAGTTACGGTAATTAGTTTTAACATGCGCTAACTCTAACTGGCTTTTTCGATTGTAGCCTCTGTACTGCAAAATAATCTTTAAATCTGTAATCCACGATCAAGAGCTCAAGGAATTCCAGGTAGTAACTAAGAAGTATAAACTATCCGTGTATAATCTATTTTTCGAGGAGGCTGGTGGACTATATCTTCATTGATGGTAGTGGTGTAGGGGCGTTAACCGGTGGGGCATAAGAAATGGAATCGAATGTTATCTGGGTCATTTGGGCAAAAGCGAATGTGGCGACCCAAAGGATAATCACTAAAAATAGCAGCTTCCTCGTTATATCGGTTCCTTTTTTGAGCATAACCAGAAGAAAAGGTAAATATGTGATGTAAATCATTCTAATCAAATATGTTTATCTATACTATTTGTCCTTTGGAGTTGGTTATTACTCAGGGGTGTTCTTCCCTTATACTTCTCTAGTAATAGAATCCCCTATATGGGGTTTCCTTTATCAATTCACGACTGCAATTCCGGTTCTCCCCTGTTTCACTTTTGTTTCAATCAGGTTTATGTTTTCTTGGGTTTTCGTGGGTTATGATGGGCTATCACAAAATTGATAACTCTTTGTCTGTGTTTGTAATAGCCCATCATTCAACAACTTCCGTCCAAGTCCCAGAAGGGTTCGACTCCCGTCGGCTCCACCATGAACATTCGGTTCATGGTAACACTCCAATTCTCGCATTATCTAACCTATCTTATAAATCAATTGATCGAACTTCCTGATTACTAGTGGGAAGATTCCTCCGCCAAGGGAAGGGCTTGGTGGGGGCGATTCATTTCTCTAGCTAAAAGAGTCGCCTCCGTGACAAGAGAGCGCGCTAGATCCTCTATTCTATCTTCAAGCTCGCGGAGTATGCATACATGCTCACTTAACTTTGACAGAGCCAATTCATAATTCTGCTGGCTCATATAGATAAGTGCTTGATGGTAAAGACAGCTCTGTAAGCCATTCTGGTTGCCCAGCCCACGGTTAATTTTCTCTTGTTCCTCAAGCAATGGCATTGCTTTGTCAGATTCCTTTCGATTCATGTGGATCTGGGCCTGGTCATCAAGGTTAAGCTGTAGGCTATATTTCTCTCCGATCTCGCGACAGAGGCTTTCTTGTTCTTTAAGTTTTTCCATCGCCTTCTCCAGATTACCTTGAGCAAAAAGAATTGTTGCCTGATTACCGAGAGCTTGCTGTAATCTAAACTTATTCCCCAGCTGACGACTAATGAGCTCTTGTTTCTCCAGTAGGTCTAATGCGAGTTCTAGTTCTCCCCGGGCTTTGTGGATTAGTGCCTGGTTGGCATAAATACGAAGCAAACCATCTTTGTTTCCCAACTCCCGACAGATATCCTCTTGCTCCTTGAATTTTGCTATTGCTGTATCGAGTTTATTTTGAGCAAAAAAGATCTCTCCTTGATTCCCCAGACAGATGGATAATCCGTTTTTATCCTTTAACTCATGACAGATATCTTCTTCCTTTTGATGTAATTCCAGCGCTTTACCTAGCTTACCATGAATCCTATAAATCAAAGCCTGATTCCCCAGGCAACGATGTAAACCCTCCTTGTCCCCCAGCTCACGGCAGATCCGCTCTTCCTCCTCGTGCATTTTCAGTGCTTTGTCCGGATCTCCTAAAATTCTGATTATCACAGCTAAGTTTCCAAGTGATAAAGCCAACTTCTTGCCATCTCCGGTGCTTCTATGGTACTCCACTAAATGTGTCCAGAGGGTGAGGGATTGGTTCAGATGACCCGTGTCTTTAAACAAGCGCGCCAGATCGACCAGGGAATCGGGCGGGGAAATCTGTTTGGGTTTTTCCACAATGGGACGGTAACCTTCTACCAGCCGGAGAGCAGTGTGGTTCTCGACTCGAGCCCAATATTCCTTGACGTCAAACTGGTCGGCCTGCCAAGCGTCTTGGAAGAATGCCATATCAGCCAGAAGTTCGTATAACCTCTGCCAAGATTCCGCTTCTGCGAGCTGCCAGGGAAGCTCGTCCACCCTCCGCCTGTTATTCTCCCGGGGTAAAAAGTAATTGGCTAGGCGCAGATGAATAGCTTGTTGCTTTTCTTTGGTTGGCACATATCGATTACGAATGGCTTGACGGAAGTAGTCGTGGAAGAAACCGACCATTCCTGTGCGATTCACCAACGATTGGTCTGCCGCTAAGTATAGGGGAGACCAATATGCCCGGGGCAGAGGTCCCTGATCTGATCCGAGCATTTCCAGTAACTCCGCTTCGGACAGGCCACGCCGGGCACCCCATAAAAGAGACATGCTATCGCGAACCAAACCCGGTCTGTCGCGGTCATAATCCTCTTCATAACGTTCCAGTATCTTCTGGAACAGGCATTCCGACGTGGGTGCGGAGAGATAATACTGGATCCGCTGATCCAACTGCTCATGTATGCCAAAAATCCGTAACTCCTCTAAAAGAGCACACAGATATAAGGGGTTGGCTGTCTGGTGAGCTTCCGCTATGCGCTTCACCCGATCTGATCTGAGCTTTTTCGAATACAACTTTAGGTATTTTCTGATCAATTTCTTTCGTTTCTTTTTTTTAAGTGCTTCCACCTGCAATGTTTGCCATTTACGTCTCAGAACTTCGTCTTGAGGTCGACCCGGCAAGGTGGAGAGTATCAAGCGTATGTTGGCCGGAATCTCCATTGGCAGCCAAACAAGATCTGGTGCCCCATCCCTATCCTCCAACTGGTTCAAGGCATCTATGATCAGGACAATCCGCCCTTGAACAGAGGCCATATTAAGGAAGTTAACAAAAGCCACCCGCAGATCATCTGCCTGATCAGGAATCTCCTGCGGGATATCAAACCAGCGTTTGAATTCTCCCATGATTCGCCGGAGCATCACCATCCAGTCAGCACTATAAGAAGAAGCACCAATGAAGTGCATTATAGCAAGGTCATCAGGATGTGTTTCTTGATATTTAATAGCCCAGTTGGCCAATAGCGCTGATTTACCTGAACCGGATTCACCCAAAATCACGAGCGGTTTGTTGTCAGTACTGTTGGCATGGGCATTGAGCTGATCGAAGTACTTAGATCCCCCGATATAGACTCGTTCCCGGCTCCGGGCAAAAGCTTCGTGGTCCATCGCCTCCCGATCCAGCGGGCTAGGTTGGGATCCTTCGGGGAAGAACTGGTCAATGACTGCGGATATGTCCTGTAATACCAGCTCACCCAACTCTTTCGGATCGGCATAGTCCTCGTGTAGCGGGAATTTGCTATCGCGGATGCGTTGCTTGAGCTCTGCCAGTTTGATTCTGGACTCGGGGGTATCGCTTATGAAGTCAGCAATGTTACTGCCGGTTGGTAGGTGATTGAGATAACCGGGGTCGCGAAAATAAAAAAAAGCGTGCTTTGCCATTTCGGGATTACGTAGAACACCGTGAAGAATTTCCAACTCGGTAACCGATTTCTTGCCATGAACATGTTCTTTTATCCATGGTTCACGCTCAATAACATCTGGAGAAACCACCTCCGGCACCCAGCCGTAGCGTTCGCCTAACAGCCCGATGAAGTATGGCCGACAGCGCTTGATTTCTTCCAGGCAGATCGGCAGCACCTTGCCCTCAGTAACCTCCTCATCGGTCACGCCCCAGCGCAGATCCACCTCACCCCAGACCACTTCACGGCTTTCACACAGCTTACGGAGCTGGGGGAAAACAAACTTGACCAACTCCTCTCGCTCCTGATGCATATCCCGGAACGTGGATGATACAAATACCCTAATGAAACGTTGATTCCACTTTAATCTGAGCATGGTATTTCATCGCTTCAAATCTTAAGGTTTGGGGTAAACATATTATTTTACTTTGTTAAGATAGAATATTTTCAAAGATAGTCAATCTATAAATTACCGGAAAAGTAACATGGTTGATTTTATAAGCTAACCAAGGTCAAAGGTGTTTTCTTCTTGGGGGAAAAAGAACATATGTCATATTCCATTTCTTTTTCCTGTGAGCTTCTAGTATATGATTGCTATTATTTGAAAAGGAAGCTATTGTATTTAAATCAAGAATTTCTTTCGCATGGATTGATCTTTCCATGTTCATACGCCCACTACATTTGCCGTCCTTCCGTTCGATCTCTTCGTAAAATCTCATGGAAGATAATCGGCTGACTCTCCATTTCGGATTGTCGTAATCCGGTTGACGAATAAGGGCTGGAACTTTTTTACAAGCCGGTTGTAAAAACTATCGAAAACGGGAAGGAAAAAAACAAAATTTAAAGGAGGTTTACTATGTCAAAAAAAAGCATAACTGCCCTGATTCTGGTAGTTTTGTTGACCGGTTTGGTGGCGATCACCGTGGCGGCTGAGGAATCGCAGGAGAAGTCAGGCGGTGGCTGGCTGGGGGTCTACCTGCAGGACATCAGCCTGGATATAAAAGATGCCATGGACCTAAAATCCACCGAAGGGGTGCTGGTGACGGAGGTGGTTGAGGATAGTCCGGCGGAAAAGGCAGGAGTGGAATCCAAGGATGTGATCGTAGGATTTGCAGGTAAAGGCGATCAGGGAACTTTCGAGAAAGTTGAAGATTCTTCCCAGCTCAAAAAGATGGTAAGAACGACATCTCCGGGCGATGTGGTGAAGCTGAAAATCTCGCGTGAAGGAAAAGAAAAAGTTATAACCGTCACCTTGGACCAGTTACCGGAAAGTGAATTCTATTCCGAAAATCTGCCGCAACTTCCCCGAATGAATACCAAGAAGCCCAATGCCAACACTTACTTTTTCAAATTCTTCTCCGGCAGCCGAATCGGAGTCAAAGTTCAGGATCTGACTGAACAATTAGGCGACTATTTTGGAGCAGAGGGTGGTGAAGGTGTCCTGATTACCGAGGTGGAAGAGGATATGCCCGCACAAAAAGCCGGTCTTAAAGCCGGTGATGTGATAGTGGAGGTCGACGGGAAAAAGATCGAAGATAGTAATGAGCTGGTAAGCACCATATCCGAGAAGGAGAAGGGGGACAAGGTCGACATAAAAGTCATTCGCAATCACCAACCGCAAACCTTTGCGGTGGGAGTGGAAGAGGGCAAAGGAGAGCGGTCGTTCGATTTCAGCAGTCTGGACAACATGAAGATTTTCACCAAAAAGCTACCCGCGCCGGAGATGAAATGGTACGAGGAATCATCATCCGACCTTAAGCAAGAGTTGGATGATCTAAGAGAAGAAATGCAAGATTTAAAACAACAACTTGAAGATTTAAAAGAGAAGATTAGGTGAGAATGCCCCCACCTAAACCCTCATCCCTGATTACAGGGATGAGGGTTTTTTGTAGTTGCCCAATTCACGCCACTGTTTTCCTGTCAGTTTTGGTGATTGAGCGGATAAACTCATTAGATTGGGCAGCTGTTTGTTCGTTGAAAGAGAGTATTATTGTAAAAATACATGCGGACAGTCATGATGGAAACCTTTCTGTTTAAATTTGAAGTGATTTTTATTTCAGTAAAACCATTTTGTGAGTTTCGAAAAAATATCCTGCTTCGAGCCTATAGAAATATATACCGCTTGATATATCATTACCCACATCATCTTTACCATTCCATGAAATCCTTTTGTAACCAGATGCCATAAACTGATCTACTAATGTAATCACTTTGATTCCCAACATGTTATAAATGACCAATCGCACATGACAAGAAATGGGAAGAGCAAACTCTATTTCTGTTTCAGGATTGAAAGGATTGGGATAGTTCTGGTAGATTGCAAAGTTCGAAGGAATTCCTTCATTAGAATGTATATCATTAACGTCTGATGGTGTACAGCAAGTAAGATTAGATTGATTAGATTCGCCACATTCATTTCTGGCTGAAATTCGATAACATCTCTGGAGAGTTCCCGGACTATTATCACGCCATGATGTGCCAGTAATACTGCAAGTTTGCTGAATATCATCTCGATATACGCAATAAGAAGTTGCTCCTGAAACGGTACTCCACCATATATCAATATAAATGTTTCCTGATATCTGACCAGAACTACAAGCGGGAGCAGAGGTGGGGTCGTTAGGTGTTGATTTGCTTGTTCCGTTGTCTGAGGGGGAATCACCCGAATCGCCACAGGTGTTGTGATAGGCTCTAACCTTGTAGGAATGAGTTCCGGTGGTGTTGTCCTGATAGCTGGTCTGATCGGCTGGTGTGGTACCGACTTGAGAACCATCCCGGAATACCTTATATCCATCCTCACCTGAAACGTTCTGCCAACTAACCATAACATAGTTGCAGTTATTGTCACTGGCAGTGCAGGTGCTGGGAGCTGAAGGAGCGGTCAATCCTGTCCCGTTGTCTGGGGGGGAATCACCCGAATCGCCACAGGTGTTGTGATAGGCTCTAACCTTGTAGGAATGAGTTCCGGTGGTGTTGTCCTGATAGCTGGTCTGATCGGC
>Ga0315289_10001532_pt1 | contig 35942 bp, 34 predicted proteins | sample YL17G11_40_MG_FD_203452 | JGI IMG/M metagenome (GOLD analysis project Ga0315289, IMG submission 203452) | Sediment microbial communities from Yellowstone Lake, YNP, Wyoming, USA - YL17G11_40 | ecosystem: Environmental > Aquatic > Freshwater > Lake > Sediment | place: USA: Wyoming | collected...
TGGAGTATACGCCCCGGTGCGGCTCGCGGCCAGAGCCATGAATCGTAGGGCACAATGGAACGGCTGGCGTGGCCAGAGCAGCCCAAAGCATCGCCGCCGGCGCGGCGCCGGCCCATAGGCAGGCCGCGGGTCTTGCGCTCACCAGGCCGTCAGGACGCTCCCGGGGTCCATCACAAAGGGCGGCAGCCACGCCGGCATGTTGCTCAGCGGCAAGACGCTCTCGTCCAGCCGGATGCCCATCGCCTCGGCCATGAACCGCCTGCGCCGCCGCATCCGCCGCCAACAGCCGCCCCAGCGCGCCGACAATTCCTTTCGCAGCGGCTTGTCCGCCAGCACAACCCCGTCCTCGGCGTTTGCGTAGCAGAACGGGCCGGTCGAGACCGGAATGATGTCCATCTGAATCGCCATCCCCGACGCCAGCGGCACGTCCGAGCCGGCCTGGAAGGGCGAGTGCAGCCATTCGTCCAGGTGGATCAGGTGCCCGGGGTTGACCGCGAACTCGAATAAGGCCGGGTCGCGCCGGGCCTCCGCGGCGGCGAAGACCTCGCCCGCCAAGGCGCGGACGCGCAGGCTGCGGTACCAGGCGGCGACCACGTCGAAGTAGCCTGCGGCGAATTGGCCGTAGAACTCGCGCGTCTGGGCCGGCAGATCGCCTTGGTTGGCCGCGACGGCCCCGGCGCGGCAGGTGAGCGAGCCCCACAGCCCGTAGGCGATCTGGTAGGGGTCGCCTAGCTCGGCCTGGCGGTCCGAGGGGCTGGAAAGCCCGCGCCGCACCTTCTGGCCGAAGTTGATCATGGTATGGCACGATAGCGGCAGCCCGCCGCCCACCAGATGCTTCTCCAGGTCGCACTCCCGCACGGAAGGCTTGATCCGCCGCATCGCCGACAGGACGGCCTGCGAGGTTCGCACGGCTGCCCACTCCATGAAGGCGATCTGGTCGGCCGAGTTGATCGCCCTCAGGCCGTCACGCGGGTTCATGAACAGGTCCGTGGCGTTGGAGACGTTCTCGCGCCCGGCCAGTTCGCGCAGCAGGTCGGCGATGTACGATGGGATTTCCATCGCCCGCGGACCGCCCTCAACGGCCGGCGACTCAAAGTACTTCCAGCCGGCACACCCGATGCGCCGCCCCGGGCGGACGCCGAAGTCCTCCAGGATCGCCCGCAGCGGCCGCGACCGCCCCCGCGGCTGGCCCAGCAGGCTGAACTCCTGGAACCGCTCCACCTCCAGCCCCAGGTCGGCCGGCGGCAGATACCCCATGCACTCATTGCCGGCCAGCAGTTTGGCGCGGCCTTCGTCCAGCAGCAGCAGGGCTTCCTCAAATCGCGGGTCAAAGCCGGTCAGATAGGCCAGGTTCGCGAAGTGCTCGCGGTCGCCGTAGACCACGAGCACGTCCAGGCTGTGCTGCTGCATGGCCCGGCGGGCCTGGGCCAGCCGCGCGCGGTACTGCTGGGTGCTGATCGCCGGGCGCGGGTCGTCCAGCCCCCCGAACCGCGGCAACTTTACGCTCTTGATCGTGCTCATGCGGGTTCCTCAGTGGTTGCCGATCAGCCATAGCCGTAGCCGCGCAGGTCGTCCTCGTCCAGGCCAAAATGGTGGCCGATCTCGTGCAGCACGGTCTTGCGGATCTGCCGCAGCAGCCGGCCGGGGGTGCATCGCCCGCGACGGTCGGTGGAGGCGGCCAGGAGGCCGCGGCGGTAGATGGTGATCACGTCGGGCATGACGCCGGAGTGCAGGACGCTGCGGTCCGTCAGCGGGATGCCCGTATACAGGCCGCACAGCTCGTCGGGTCCCAGCCCGGTGTGCCGCAGGACCGACGGGCTGGGATGATCCTCGACCACCAGCGGCACCTCTTCCAGCAGCGCCCGCAGGCGCGGCGGCAGCTCTGAAAGCACTTGCTCAAGCAGTTGGTCGAATGGCGGCGGCTGGGCCGGGAACATCGGCGCATCTTACTATGCCGCCCGCCGCGGGTGAAGCCGCCGTATCGTGGTCGGCCGGCGGCCGGCGCGGGAGGACAGAAAGCTGACGATCTCTACTGCCGCCACGATGCAAACCAGCGTCACCAGGGCCAGGTGCGCCGCCGGTCCGGAGACGATGTTTCGCGGCAGCGCTTCCACGGCCTGGGCACTGGCCCCACCGTGGGCCACGGCCTCCCGGGCCGTTCGGGTCAGCAGCCACCCGACCCCCCACAGCCCCGCCATGATGCCCCCCGCGTTGAACACTTGCATCGCAATGCAGCGCCAGCGGTCCAGACTGGTCTTATGATGCAGGACCATCCGCCCCAGCTCGCGAAACGGCATCGCCAGGGCCAGAATGATATATAACAGACTGCTAATCCCGGTGCCGGGCAGCCCGACCACCATGTCAATGTCCTTTCTCGAACACCATCAGCTTCTTGTCCGTCAACAACTCGCTCCAGAACGCCTCGAGCGTGTAGACGCAGTTGACCGCGCGCAGCACCAGGAAGCTCGGCAGGCTGGCCATCGCCTTCCAGAATTCCCCGCGGCGGATCGCCAGCGGGAGGATGGGAACGATCACCGCCGGCACGTCGATCACGTAGCCCAGGAGGAACAGCGGGCTGACCAGCACCGCCAGCAGCGGCAGCAGGAGCAGGTACGCCAGCGACGCCAGCACCGCGTCCCAGACCGCCACCGCCACCAGCGATCGCAGGAAGGGCACCCCCAGGAGCATCCGCCAGTGCAGGCGGACGTTCTGGACGAACCCGTGCGACCACCGCCGTAGCTGCTTGCTCATGAAGGCAAACGAATGCGGCTCCACCGGGTAGCACACCGCGTCGGGCACGAACCGGACCGTCTTGCCCATCTGGTACAGCCGCCACGTCAGGTCCATGTCCTCCGCCACCGTGCGGGTGCTCCAACCGCCCATCTCCTTGAGCACCTGCGTGCGGTACATCGAGAAGCACCCGGAGGCGATGATCGGCTTGGTGTAGTAGTCCTGCACCTGCTTGAAGAACGAGAAGGCGAAGAGGTACTCGATGTACCGGCCACGCTCCCAAAGGGTCTTGACGTAGCGGGGCAGCACAAAGCCGCAGGCGGCCGTGACGTCCGGGTCGTCCGCCACGGCCAGCATCTTCTGGACGGCGTCCGGCGCCAGGGTGGTGTCGGCGTCGATAGCCAACGTGAACTCCGTCTGGACACTGCCCAAGGCGAAATTCTGCGCGCCGGCCTTGCTCCCGCTGTTCCTGGGTGGCCGCATGACCGTGGCCCCCATGCCGGCCGCCACCTGTGAGGTGTTGTCCGTGGAGCAGTCGTCGATGACGATGATCCGGCCCGGCCGAACCGTCTGGACCAGCAGGCTTTGGATGGTCGCCCCCACCGTGGCCGACTCGTTATAAGCCGGCACCAGCACGGTCAGCCTGGCATCCTGATGTCCGTTCATTTCCTTGTGTTCCATGAATCGCATCCCGCAAGCCCCTTGCTTCCCCCGGCGCAAGGCGCGAACGTTCACCGTCTTGCCGGGTGATACGGCGCCGCCGGGATATCGCTCTGGCGGCCTGGCGTGCGAGCTCTAGCCGAGCTTCGTGGGAGTTCCCTCAAGCAGATGAGCAGAGGCGACTGCCGATGTTACTACATTGCCTTCGATGGTGGAAGGCTGGCAGCCTCTCTCGGGTTCCACAGGCGGCATAATTGAACATGGCTGCCCGTTCTTGTCAAGTATCTTCTGCCTTGTAACTGTCCCGGCGATTGGGGAGGTCTCGTTGACGCTGGGTGGCCCCCTGCCCCAAGGGGTTAGCTTATCTTGCGCAGGTCGCAGGTTCCCTCCAGGCCCCGCGGCAAAAACGCCAGGTGCAGGTGGGCCACCACCTTGGCCATCGACTTGAATCCCCGCATCGTCTTGGCGCCAGTCTTGAACGTCAGAGCGATCAGCCGCTCTGAGCATTGTTCGCCGGGTCAACCGGGTTGTGACGGACCTTCTGCCACGTCCGCTCCGTGTGCTGTAGGAGCTGGTTGAGTGTCCGTGCCAAGCCCCTCCGCGCGTGGATGCCCCGGCCGGCCGCGTGCGGCGACCTCGGCCACCATTGCATCCTGTCCGGCCGACAGCTTGACGGGCTTGCTGCAACGCGGGCACAGGTGCTTTCAAGTGTGCGCGAAACGCACGGTAGCAACGACGGGGAGGTGTCCCGCCGGCCTGCAACGATGAACCCGATCGAATCGCATCAGCCCGGGGGCCGCAACTGGACCATCACGGCGGCATCGCGGGCGCTGAGGTCCGGGTAGCGTCTGTCGCTGCCCACGTCCGGGCGGCGCTTCCAACTGCGGGCGCATCGGCCGTAGCGGCCGCGCGCATCCGCCACGTCCACCTGCACGGGCAGCGGGCGATCCCCCATCGGCGCGTCGCCGCGACGAACGCACGCGTAGCCGACTCCGCACAGGTCCTCCAGCTCCCTCAGGTAGACCGACAGCATGTCCGCCACCGCGTCGGCGCCCTTGGGCACCGTGAAGACCACCTCGGCATCCAGCGGGTTTTTGACGCCCGCGTTGCGCAGGGCCTCCAGCTTCACCAGCGCCTCCTGGCGCAGGTCCATCAGGCGGTCCCACAGCCAGGCAGGCCCGGCGCGCAGCTCGTCGATCCCCACGGCCCCCAGGTCGGGCGGGGCCGCCTGGAAGCTTTCCATCAGCCCGGTCAAACTTTCGTCATAGTCCGGCAAGGCGGCCAAGTGCACGTCAGCCGGCTCGGAGGCGGGGCGGAAGGGGATATGCTCCCATGCCTCCTCGCAGGTGTGCGGCACGATCGGCGCCAGCAGCTTGACCAGGGCCATAAGCATCTGGTGGATCACCGTCTGGCTGGCGCGGCGGCGGATCGCCCCAGGTGATTCGCAGTAGAGCCGGTCCTTCACGGCCGACAGATACACGCTGGAGGCCTGCACCGTGCAGAACTCATACATCCGCCTGGCGGCGCGGTGGAACTCGTAGCGCTGGTACGCCTGGCGCACGTCGCGAATCAGCAGCGCAAGCTGCATGAGCATCCAGCGGTCCAGCGAATGGTCCGCCGGCTCGGCGGCGTGGCGGGCCGGATCGAAGTCAAAGCACGCGCCCATGCAGTACCGCAGGGTGTTGCGGATCTTGCGGTAGGCATCCTCGGCCTGGGCGATGAGCTTTTCGCTGCACCGGATGTCGTCCTGGTAGTTCTGCGAGGCCGCCCACAACCGCAGGATGTCCGCCCCGCGCCGGTTGAGCTGCTCGACGGCGTCGATGGTGTTGCCCAGCGACTTGCTCATCTTGTGGCCGTCCTCGCCCACGACGTAGCCGTGCGTGAGCACCGCCGTGAACGGGCAGCGCCCCGCGGCCGCCAGGGCCAGCAGCAGCGACGTCTGGAACCAGCCGCGGTGCTGGTCGGAGCCTTCCAGGTACAGGTCCACGGGGATCTCCTCGACCAGGTTGCGCCGCATGGCCACGGCGAACCAGCTCGAGCCGGAGTCGAACCACACGTCCAGGGTGTCGCGCCCGACCGCCAGTTGATCCAGCGGGAACCGAGCGGCATCCTGCACACCGGGGTCCTTGGCGAGGTCATAGTCGCCTAGAAGCTCGCGGGGCGACATCGTGAACCAGGCGTCTGAACCATGCCGGGCAATGGTCTTGGCCACGGCCCGCACGCTGGCGGCCGTCAGCAGGAGTTCTCCGCGGGCGTTGTAGAAGGCGGGAATCGGCAGGCCCCAGGCCCGCTGGCGGGAGATGCACCAGTCCGGGCGGCTCTCGAGCATGCCGGCCAAGCGGTTGCGTCCCCACGCGGGGATGAAGTCCACGCCGCCGTCGCCGGCCTGGCGGCGGCAGGTCTCCATCGCCAGTTGGCGCAGCGACGGCCCGTCACCCTGGAGCGGGCGGTCCACCGCGACGAAGAATTGCTCGGTGGCGCGGAAGATGGTGGGCGTCTTGGAGCGCCAGTCGTGCGGGTAGGAATGGACGACGCGGTCGTCGGCCAGCAGCGCCCCCGCCAGGCGCAGGCGCTCCAGGATCATCGGGTTGGCCTGCCAGACGCTCCGGCCGGCCAGCCACGGCGGGACCGTATCGTCGAACGTCCCGTCGGCGCGAACAGGACAGTAGATCTCCAGTTTCTCCTTCAGGGCCGTGCCGTAGTCCTCCAGCCCGTGGCCGGGGGCGGTGTGGACCAAGCCCGTGCCGTCCTCCAATGTCACGTACAGGGCCGGCACGACCGGGCAAAGCTTGTCCAGCAGCGGGTGATGATACTTCAGGCGCGCGTCCACCAGTTGCCGGCCTGTCGCCTGGCCTAGCACGCCATGCGACCGCAACCACCCCGGCCGGCGCTGATCGACGACTTGCCGGACCGCCTCCAGGCGCTCGGCCGCGACCACCAGCGTCAGCTTCCCGTCGGCGGTGTCGGCCTCGACGAAGCTGTAGGCGAAGTCCGGGTGGACGGCCACGGCCAGGTTGGCCGGGAGCGTCCAGGGCGTGGTCGTCCAAACCAGCAGCGCCGCGGGAGCGGCCGCCTTGGGCAGCGACGCCGGCAGCGGCCCGGCCAGCCTGAACGCCACGTAGATGCTCGCGTCCTCGCGGTCCTGGTATTCCAGTTCGGCGTCGGCCAGGGCGGTCTGGTTTTCAATGGACCAGTGCACCGGCTTGAGCTGGCGGTACACCAGGCCCTGCTCGACCAGGCGGGCCAGGACCTCCAGCACGTCGGCCTCGTACTGCGGGGCCATCGTAAGGTACGGCCGGTCCCACTGTCCCAACACGCCCAGGCGCTGGAACTGCTGGCTCTGAAGATGGACGTACCTGTCGGCGTACTCGCGGCATCGCCGGCGGATCTCCATCGGCGGAAGGTCCACGGCCGCGGCCCCCAGCTCATCCATCACCTCCTGCTCGATGGGCAGGCCGTGGCAGTCCCAGCCGGGGATGAAGGGGGCGTCGTGGCCGGTCAAGGTCGCCAGGCGGACGACGATGTCCTTGAGAACCTTGTTGAGCACGTGGCCCATGTGGATGTTGCCGTTGGCGTAGGGCGGGCCGTCGTGGAGGATGAACCGCGGGCAGCCCTCCCTCGCCGAGCGGATGTGCTCGTAAAGCTCCCGCCGGCGCCATCGCTCCTGTATGGCCGGCTCCTTGGCCAGCAGGTTGGCCCGCATCTCGAACGCGGTCTGGGGGAGGTTCAGCGTGTCCTTGTAGTTGCTGGTGCCGTTGCTCATCGTCTGCTCCTGGCCTGCCGGCCGCGGCCCGGCCGGGCATGGCGCCTAGGCCAACAAAAAAGCCCCGAGGTTTGCTGCCTTCCCGGGGCCAGCCCGCCCAACGCTGCCGCTTGCCCTACGGGACGCCGCGAATGCGGATGGGGATGATAATCCGGCCGGCGGGCCGGCTCGTACTCCGTCGCGTCACGTTGGGGCATGCTGCCGCCATGGCAAACCTTCTATCGGCAATCGAAGGGATTATAACCAGCTATGGGCTTGGGTCAACGAACTTCACGCTAGACTTAGGGAAATCCTAGTTCCCGCCGGTGAGGACCTTGAGTAGGTTGTCATGGTCCCAGCCGCAGGTGAGGCGTTGGGTCTTGATCCCGGCTTTTTCCTGGGCCTCTGCCTTCAGCAGGTTCATCGCGACACGTCCCAGCCGCGCGAAGTTCTCGGCGGCGTGGCCCTGGCGGATGCGGTGCGCGGCCTGACCGTTGGCCCCGCAGATCACCGCACAGATGGCAATGGCCAGGATGTCCGCCAGGCAATGCCGGTTGGTCCGGTCCAGGCGAGGATCCTCGAGTTCTGCGAAATCGCCCAACAGACCGCGCGAGGCATCGGCGTCTATGTCGCACCTGCTTCCAGCAAGTAGATAGTAGCTGTCGGCGAGGCCTCGCCAGGCGTTCGAACTCGCGACCTCGCCAAACCGCGACACGCCGTGCAACTCGAACATGCGCCGAACATGCATGATCCCTGTCCGCGGTTTTCGACTTAGGTGTGATGCCCTTGACTTACCTCGCCAGCGGACTTTACAGGGGCAATGCCGATTGGGTAGGATGACGCCTCCATAGCCTCGTGTTCCCGGAATGTGTAGCATCCCGCGATGTCTAAGCCGCCCGACACGACAACCCGGTGCGCCGGCCAGTGCGACCGCTGCGACGAGCGAGTTGCCCAGGATGTGGTCTGTGAGGGCATCCCCGACGGATGGCGCCGGACGGTTCTGTGGGCGGTCGTTTTCGTCTGGCCTCTGCTGTGGGCGATAGCCGGGGCGGTGCTGGCGGGACGGCTATGGGATTCCAACCTGGCCCAGCTAGCGGGCGCGCTGATAGGATTGGCCTTGGGCGTGCTGGAGGCGATGGTGACCGTCCGGTACGTCCTACGGCGCTATGCGAGCAAGCATGAACGCAACACTTACGAAGGTTAAGTCCGGCAAGGGTACGTTTGCGCGGGGCATCCACCCGCCCGAGCGAAAAACCCTGGCGCAAGATGCCGCGGTGGAGGCGCTGGCGACGCCCCAGCAGGTGGTGCTGCCGCTGCTGCAACACCTGGGCGCCCCCTGCGAGAGCCTGGTAGCGCCCAAACAGGAGGTGGCGATGGGGCAGATGGTGGCCAAGGCGACGGGGTTCGTCTCGGCCCCCATCCATGCCAGCGTCAAAGGCGTGGTCGGCACCGGCGGGGTGACGACGCTGCCCAACGGCCGGCACGTCAAGACGGTGGTCATCGCCGCCGCGCCGGAGCAACCCCTGGCCGGGCGGGCATTGTGGGACGACGTCTACGGCGGCGACTGGCCGCTACGCCAACTGCCTCGCCTGGAGCCTGGGCAGATCGTCCAAGCCATCCAGGATGCCGGGTTGGTGGGCATGGGCGGGGCCGCCTTCCCGACGCACGTCAAGCTCACCCGAAACGAAAAACGCCCGGTGGACACGCTGCTGGTCAACGGCTGCGAGTGCGAACCGTACCTGACGGCCGATTACCGCCTGATGGTGGAGGCGCCGCGGCCGATCGTCGCCGGGGCAATCCTGGCGGCGCGGGCGGCTGGCGCGAGGGACATCCAGGTCGCCATCGAGGACAACAAGCCCGCGGCCGTGGAGGCCCTGCGTGAGGCTGTCGAGGGCACGGGCGTGCAGGTGCGGGTGCTGAAGACCAAGTATCCGCAAGGCGGCGAGCGGCAGGTGGTGCCGGCTGTGCTGGGCCGGGAGGTTCCCACCGGCGGACTGCCGCTGGACGTGGGCGTGGTGGTGATGAACGTCGCCACCGTGGCGGCCGTGGCCCGGGCCCTGCTGCGGGGCAAGCCCCTGACGCACCGGATCGTCTCGGTGACGGGGGGCGGCATCCGGACTCCCAGGAACCTGCTGGCGCCCATCGGCGCCAGCTATCAGTCGCTGATCGACGCCTGCGGCGGGCTGACCGACGACGCCGCCCGCGTGATCTCGGGCGGGCCGATCATGGGCTTTGCCCTGGGCGAGCTGGATGTGCCGGTGACCAAGGGCACCAGCGGCGTGACGGTGCTGACGCACGAGGAGGTGCGCCGTTCGGCGGAGACTCCCTGCGTGCGGTGCGGACGGTGCGTGGAAGTCTGCCCGCTGGACCTGGTGCCGACGCGAATCGCCCTGGCGGCGCGGAACAAGGACTGGGACCTGGCCCGGCGGTATCACATGCAGGCCTGCTGCGAGTGCGGCTGTTGCGGGTACATCTGCCCCGCCCGCGTGCCGCTGGTGCAGTTAATCCGCATGGGCAAGGTCCAGATGGGCAAGGAATGAGCCGGCGGCGCCGGGCTAGGATGGCTGCTCTATGACCCAGACTCAAGCCCCCAGCGGCACGGAGGCGGCAGCGGGCCAGCCGCGTTTCGAGATCGCCCCCGGCCCTCACGTGGTCGAGCAGGAAACCACCACGCGGCGGATGATGGCCGACGTGCTGATCGGCCTAGTCCCGCTGGCGGCGGCGGCGACCATCGTGTTCGGCCTTCACGCCCTGATGCAGTTGGGAATCTGCATCGCCGGCTGCGTGCTGGCCGAGGCGATCTTCACGCGGATGCGGTCTCGCCCCGCCACCGTGGGCGACCTGTCGGCCGTGGTGACCGGGGCGATTCTGGCGCTGTCGCTGCCCTGGAGCGCGCCCTGGTACGTCGGAGGGGTCGGTTCGTTCGTGGCCATCGGCATCGGCAAGATCGTCTTCGGCGGCCTGGGGAACAACATCTTCAACCCCGCGATGGTCGGCCGGGCGTTCGCGATGATGGCCTGGCCGGGGGCCTTGGCGGCTGCCGGCTACCTGTACACCGATGCCACGGCGTCCGGCTCAGCCCTCAACGTGATCCTGGGATGGTTGGGGATCAGCTATCAGCCGTGGGCGGCGGCGGTGGACGTGATGAGCCAGGCGACGCCGCTGACGGCCTTGCGCCAGGCGCCGGGCGCCGGCGGACCGGATTGGGCGCTGCTGGGCAGGCTAGTCCTGGGCAACACCAACGGCTCGCTCGGGGAGACCAGCGCCGTGGCGGCGCTGGTCGGCGGGGCCTACCTTTGCGTCCGCCGGACGGCTTCGTGGCAGATCCCGGCGTCGATGATCCTGGCAGCGGCTGTGGTCGCCGGGGCCGTCAACGCCTTCGCCCCGCAGGCGTCATGGACGGCGCTGCATCACCTGGCCGGCGGGGCGATGCTGTTCGGGGCGTTCTTCATCGCGACCGATCCGGTGACCAGCCCGCTGACCAGTCGGGGCAAGTGGATCTTCGGGGCCGGTGTCGGCGTGCTGGTGATGTTGATGCGGACCATGAGCGCCTATCCCGAGGGCGTGATGTTCTCGGTGCTGCTGATGAACGCGCTGGTGCCGCTGATCAACCGATCGACGATTCCCCGGCCCGTGGGCGGGCCGGCGCCCCAGGAAACCTGACATGGCCATCGCGGCGGGCGACGCGTGAGCGACTATGAAGAACAACTACCTTGGTCAAGCCTGGCTGGTGGTGGTGCTGGCGCTGGTGTTCGGGGCGGCCTTGGCCGGCGTGCAGGCGCAGCTTAGCGGCAAGATCGCCGACAACAAGCGCAACGACACGCTGGGCCAGGTGCCCCAGTTGGTGAACGGCGCGGCCAGGGGCCAGGCCGTCACCCTGGGCGACCGCACGGTTTATCAGGCCTTGGACGCCCAAGACCAACTGGTGGGCTGGGTGCTCCCGGCGGGGGGTCCGGGCTTCGCCGACCGGATTGAAGTCCTGGTGGGCCTCAATGCTGACGCCACGCGTATTACCGGCCTGTACGTGCTGGACCAGAAGGAGACGCCCGGCCTGGGCAACAAGATCACCGAGCCGCCGTGGCGGGCCCAGTTCCAGGGCCTGGACGCCACGCGGACCATCGGCGTCACCAAGACGCCGCCGGCCGGGGACAACCAGGTGGTGGCGGTGACGGGCGCGACCATCTCGTCGCAGAGCGTGGCCGGCATCGTCAACCAGAACGTGCAGTGGCTGCGGGCGCAGTTGGCGCGGGAGAGGAAAGGATCGAGCCGACCATGAGCAGATCGGACGGACCGACGGCGCTGGAGCGGTTCATCGGAGGCATCCTGCCCGAGAACCCGACGTACCGACAGGTGCTGGGCATTTGCCCGACGCTGGCGGTGAGCAACGGGATGAAATCCGCCTTCACCATGGCCGGGGCGGTGATGTTCGTGCTGGTGTGCTCCAACCTGATCACCAGCCTGATCCGCCCGCTGCTCAAGCCGCACCTGCGGATCCTGGTCTTCACGCTGATCATCGCCGCCTTCGTAACGCTGGTGGACCGGTTCCTGGCCGCCTACATGTACGCCATGAGCAAGCAGTTGGGGCCGTATGTCCCGCTGATTATCGTCAACTGCATCATCATCTGCCGCTGCGAGGTCTGCGCCGCCAAGCAAGGGGTGGGCGCCGCCCTGGCCGACGCGGTGGGCCAGTCGGTGGGCTTCGCGCTGGGGCTGGCGAGCATCGCGACGGTGCGGGAGATTCTGGGCTCGGGAAGCTGGTTTGGCATCCAATTGCTGCCGGACTCCTGGCCGGCGTGGGTGGTGATGATCCTGCCGCCCGGGGCGTTCATTACCCTGGGGCTGCTGATGGGCACGGTCAACTGGACGGAGGCGGCGTGGAAGCAGCGACGGCGTCGCCGCGCGGCGGCGGTCTCCCAGCCGGTCGAACCGGTGGGGGCGGCCAAGTAGGCAAGCCAAAGGACGGGCACGAGCATGGACTACGTTGTCTCGCTGATCCTGATCGCGGTCTCCACGGCCCTGATCAATAACATGGTCTTCCACTTCTTCGTCGGCTGCTGCCCGTACATCGGGGTCAGCCGGCGACTGAGCATGGCCGTGGGCATGGGACTGGCGGTGACGTTCGTGACGGTCATCGCCGCGACGCTAAGCTGGGTGGTGACGTATTTCGTCCTGATCCCCGGCGCGCCGCTGACCAGTTGGGTGTGGCACCTAGTCAACCCTGCCTCGAAGGCGGTGATCGACCTGACCGTCCTGGGCTACGTGATCTACATCTTCCTGATCGCCGGGGCCGTGCAACTGGTGGAGATGTACATCCGCAAGTTCTTCCCTCCGCTGTACAAAGGCTTCGGGGTGTACCTGCCGCTGATCACCACCAACTGCGTGATCCTGTTTGTCTGCATCGAGGTCTATAACCGCGTGACCGCGACCGGCCCGGGCTTCTGGGACTTGGGCGAGGCGCTGACGTACTCGTTCTTCGCGGGGGCGGGCTTCGCAATGGCCATCACGATCATGGCCGGCATCCGCGAGGAACTGGCGCTGTGCGACGTGCCCGTGCACCTGCGCGGGCCGGGCATTACGCTGATCATCGCGGGGATCCTGTCGCTGGCGTTCATGGGATTCACGGGGATGGACAAGAGCCTCAAAGACCTGCTTGGGCCACCTTCGGCCCCGGCGCACGCGGCGCCGGATGGTCAGGAGGGCTAGGAATGTTATGATGAAGGCCAGTCGAACATGCTGTGGATAATCGTCATCCTGGCGGGGGGCACCATGCTGGCGCTGGCGGTGCTGATCGGCTATGCCCTGGGCTGGGCCAACAAGGTGTTCCACATCCCGGTGGACGAGCGGGTGGAGGCGGTGCAGGCCGCCCTGCCGGGAGCCAACTGCGGCGGGTGCGGGTTCGTCGGCTGCGCCGAGTACGCCGCGGCCGTGGTCGAGGGCCGAGCCACCCCCGACAAGTGCCCCGTGGGCGGCGCTAGCTGCGCCCAGCAGATCGCCGCCATCCTGGGCGTGAACCTCAAACCGAGCTGGCCCTATCGCCCGGTGGTTCATTGCGGGGCCCATTACGACCAGCGCCTCAAGCGCGGCGACTACCGCGGAGAGCCCACCTGTGCCTCCGCCAACATCATCTCCGGCGTCCAGGGTTGCACGTACGGGTGCCTGGGCTTCGGCGACTGCCAGCTCGCCTGCTCGTTCGACGCCCTCCACATGATCGACGGTCTGGCCACGGTGGACTACGCCCAGTGCACCGGCTGCGGCGCTTGCGCCCGGGTCTGCCCGCGGAACATCATCACCATGGCGCCCTTCAAGGCCCAACAGATGCTGGTGGTGGCCTGTTCCAACCTGGACTTCGGCAAGGACGTGCGGGCGGTCTGCAAGGTCGGCTGCATCGGTTGCAAGGCCTGCGAGCGCCTCAGCAGCCTGTTCAAGGTGGAGAACAACCTGCCGCGGATCGACTACGACAAGTACGACCCCCAGGAGCTGGGTCCGGTCAACGTAGTGCTCCAGAAGTGCCCGATGAAGCGGATCGTGCGGGTCGGCCCGCCCAGCGACAAGGACCGTGCGGCCGTGGCGGACGAGGAAGTGCCGGCCATCGTGACGGTGGATTTCAAGACCACGGTGGACAAGACCGACTGGCACGGTTGATCGGCCCGGCGGGAGCGGGCGGAAAGGCGTTTGTGAGCGACGCGGAGGCGGTGATCCACCCGGCGGGCCTGGAGGAGGCGATCCCTAATCCTCTCAAGGGGTTCCGCGCGGGCGCCGACGGCAGGCACCCCTACGGTACGCTGGCCAAGACCTATCTAAAGTGGTGCGACCTGGAGGCCGCCGCCGGGGACGACGTGGACCGTATCCGCCAGGTCTGCCAGGAGCGGTGGAAGGATGCCCCCGCCCATAACATCAAGGTCATCCCCCGCGTGTTCCTCTACTGGCCGCGGGGGCGGCTCAAGGGCGCGTACTGGCCGACGGACCTCCCGGCGGGCGACTACTCCTCCAGCCGGTTCAAGGACCGCCTGGTACGGCTGATCCACAAGCTGGGGGCGGCCTGGGACCATGACCCGCGCGTGGCGTTCGTGGAGACCGGGCTGATCGGCTTTTGGGGTGAACACCACCGCCCATCGCCCAGCCCGGAGATACAGAAGCTCATGGGGGATGCGCACACCCAGGCCTTCAGCCACAAGCTGCTGATGCAGCGGCACGGGTGGGAGTTCCTGGACTATCGCTTTGGGATCTACTGGGACAGCTTCGCCCACCCGGACCAGTTCCGCCACCGGCGAGCGATCGAGGCCCTGGGCGACCGATGGAAGACCGCCCCCATCGGCGGGGAGACCGCCTTTGACTGGGGCAGGACGCTGGGCGCCGACCCCACCGACGCAATGGTCAACCACCTGGACGAACTGACGGACGCCGTCCGCGACCTGCACGCCAACCACTGCGGCTGGATCGCCGCGTACGACAGGTCCAACCCGGCTGCGGCGGCCAATGCCGGCCTGCTCCAGAAGGCATTCGGGTACCGCTTCGTCCTGGAAGAGGTCCGCTACAGCCGGCAGGTTGGGCCGGGCGGGAGCCTCCAAATCGCGCTGGCGGTGCGGAACACCGGCTCTGGCCCGCTGTACTACAACTGGCCGCTGGAGGCGGCACTGCTGGAGGCCGACACCCGCCGCGTGGCCTGGCGCGGGCGCTTTGAGCAGGCGGACCTGCGAACCTGGATCGGCGGGGATTGGTGGGACCACCGTGCCGGCTGCTATCGAAAGCCCGCGCCGCCGCATCGCCTTCAGCAGGCCTTCGCGCTGCCGGCGGACCTGCCGGCCGGTCGGTACGTGCTGGCGCTGGCGATTCTGGACCCGGCCGGCGACGTGCCTTCCGTGCGATTTGCCACCTCGCAATACTTCGCGGGCGGGCGGCATCCGATCGGCTGGGTGGGCGTCGGCCGCGAAGCGGACCAGCCCGACCTACCTGCGTCCATGTTCGATAACCCCCTGGACGACCATAGCCTGCACTACGTACCTTGAGGACTTCAGGAGTTCCCGATGACCGGGCAAGCAGCCGCCATCACCATCCGCCCCCGGCCGTACGCCGGGCCGATCAAAAACCCGCTTAAGGGTTTCCGGCCCGACATCCCCGCGCCTTTTGGCGGCAGCGGCAAGGGCCTCTACGACCACGAGTTCACCACCGTGACGCGGCACTACATCCGATGGTTTGAGATCGAGAACTCCCAAGGCGATGGGGTCGAGAAGATCCTGGCCTTCTGCGATTCACACTGGTCCAAGCTCGCCCAGCACAACATCAAGGTGATCCCGCTCGTGATGCTGTTCTGGCCGCCGGACCACAACTTTTGGCCGTCGGACCTGGAGTACGGGGACTACACCAGCCCGCGGTTCCTGTCGCGGGTGGAGCGGCTGATCGAGCACATGGGCCGGGCCTGGGACAAAGACCCGCGCGTGTTGTACATCCGCACCGGCCTGGTAGGCCCCTGCGGGGAACAATGGAACCCCACCCCGCCGCCGGAACTGATGAAGGTCATGGGCGACGCCTACACCGCCTGTTTCCCCAACAAACTGTGCCTGAACCGCTATCCGTGGCACTTCCAGGACTACCGCTTCGGCATCGCTTGGGACTCCTGGGGCTGCCACAAGGACACCGCCCGCACGCTGGGGGAGATCGAGACTCCGCGCATGGCCGGGCGGTGGAAGACGGCCGTGATGGGCGGGGAAATCCCCTACGGCTTCGGCGACCCTCCCGGCAGGAATCCCAACGATTCGCTCACTGATCCGCATCACCTGGCCTGGATCGAGTGCCTGGCGCGGCGCATCCACCAGAACAACCTCGGCTGGGTGTCGGAGTATGACCAGTCCCTCCCCCAAGTCCGGGCCGGAGCCGACCGGCTCCAGAAGGCGTTCGGCTGGCGGTTCGAGCTGGAGCAGGCGACGTATTCGGCGCGGGCCGAGCCAGGCGGGCGTCTGGACGTGGAGCTGGCTATCCGCAACACCGGGTCCAGCCCGTTCTACTACAACTGGCCGGTAGAGGTGGCGCTGCTGGAGCCTGCCAGCCGGCAGGCAGTTTGGCGCGGGACTTTCGAGGGCCTGGACATCCGCGCCTGGCTGCCGGGGGACCAGTGGATGCAGTGGGCCGCCTGGGATGACCGGCACAAGCACTACGTGCTGGACGATGGCCCGGCCCGCTACGCGATCGCGCCGAAGACCTATTTCGCCCGCGGAAGCTTCCTGCTGCCCGGGTCGCTGGCGCGCGGGCGATACATCCTGGCGGTGGCGATCCTGGACCCAGCCGGCATGTTGCCGTCGGCGCGATTTGCCGTCGTCAACTATTTTGCCGGCGGCGGGTGTCCGCTGGGGATCGTCGGCGTCGGCCAGGACGTGGACCAGCCGGGGCTGGATGAATCGGTCTTTGACGATCCGCGGACCGACGACTCGCTGCACTACGTCCCTTAGCGCCGCCGACGCGGGAGCCGTTGCCACTGGCGGTCGATCAGCGTCCTCCGCCGTCGCCCCAGCAGCGAGAACACCAGCCCCACCGCCGCGCACAGTAGCGCGGTGGCTAGGGTGTAGGTCCAGGCTGCCTGCTGGAGCCGAGGCCAATCCACGTCGGGGCCTACCCGCCGGGCGAGGTTCAAGATGCCCGTCGCCAGTGACAACCCCGCCACCAGGCCCAATCCCGCCCCGCGCAGCACCCCCTGCCGGATGCGGCGCGCGCCGATCACAAAGGGGATCACCCCCATGGCGGCGGCGATCATCGACGGTCGGGGGTCCTTCAACCACACCGTGGGGAAGTATCCCAGCGCGTAAAACCCCGCGATGCTCCAGACGACGCGGGCGATCCGCTTGTGGATCGGGTGCCCAAAGCCAAAGGGTCCAACCATCACGGTGCTCCCGTTGCGGCCGGCGCGGCCGAAGAGGCGCTCGGGCGGAGCGGCTCAGCCAGCAATGATTCCATCCCGTCGCTCATGAGTACCTGGTAGTGATCGGCGGTTCCCACCACCATCAGCGCCTTGATCTCCCCGGCCTGTTTCAGAAGGCGCAAACCATCGGGCCCCAGCACGCTCAGCGCGGTGGCCCAGCCGTCGGCCAGCGCGGCCGTGGGCGCCACCACCGTCACCGACGGGGCGGCCTCGACGCTCCGGCCCAGGTTCGGGCCGGGGCGCGGGTCCTTGATGTGGCTGTAGCGGCGGCCCTGGATCGTGACGTAGCGGAAGTAGTTCCCGCTGGTGCTGACGGCCCCCCCCTGGAGCTGGAGCACGGCCAGCGGCTCGGCGGCTTCCGGCCAAAAGGGATCGCGGACGCCCACCCGCCACGGCTGGCGCCGCGCCGTCTGGCCAAAGCAGCGGATGTCCCCGCCCACCGCCACCAGGCCGCCCCGCGCGCCCTGGGCCATCATGGCCTCGACGGCCCGGTCGACGGCGTAGCCCTTGGCGATGCCGCCCAGGTCCACCCGCGCGGAGGCCTTCAGCTTGATGGCCCCTTCCTCCCCCAGCACGATCTGGTCCCAGTCGGAGGCCTCGCGGGCAGCCCGAAGCTCCTCCACGGTCGGCAGGCGATCCTCGGCGGCACAGCCGCGCCACACCTGGAGGATCGGCAGCAGCGTCACGTCGAAGGCCCCGCCGGTGTCGATGGCTAGTTGTCGCGACAGCGCCAATACCTCGCGGACGCTTTCCGACAGCGGCACCACCTGCTCGGCCGGCGCCTGGTTGAAGCGGGAGATTTCCGAGCCATCCAGGAAAATGCTCATGCGGGCTTCGGCGTCGCGCAGGGCGGCCTCCGCCGCCGAAAGGAGGTCATGCCCCTGTTGGAGCTTGCCCGCCGGCGCGACCGCCTGAAGGCTGCACGTGGTGCTCATCACCCCCGCCGGCTGGGCGGAGAGCGCCTCCAGGCGATCGGTCCCATAGATGCCGACCGCCACCAGGATCACCAGGGCCACCAAGGCCGCCCCCGCCAGGATGTGCCGCCATTGCTGCTTCATGGTTAACACCCGTGCCGCTATGGCGGTGAAGTCCTAGGGCCGCTGGTAGCCGGCCGACACGACCGAGCGCATGCCCCCCCGCGGCCTGAAGCGGCCGGTGACGGTCATGCGGCGGGGTTTCAGCGCGGCCGCCAGGTCGTCCAGGATGCGGTTGACCACGTCCTCGTAGAACATGCCCTGGTTGCGGAAGCTTTGGAGGTAGAGCTTGAGGCTCTTAAGCTCCACGCAAACCTGGTCGGCGACGTATTCGATCTCGATGGTGCCGAAGTCCGGCTGGCCGGTCTTGGGGCACACCGAGGTGAACTCCGGCGCCACGTGCGTGATCGTGTAGTCCCGTTGCGGGCGGGGATTCGGGAAGGTTTCCAGTTCGCTCATGTGCCTGTCTTCCGGCGGGGCGGCCACGGCCGGCCCGCTAAATGTTGACCGCTGCCCGCGGGAATTGTACCGTCAATCGAATGGACCGCCAAACCAAGTCTCCCCTGGCCGTGGTGCTCCTGAGCGGCGGGCTTGACAGCGCCACCACGTTGGCGGCGGCGCGCCGCGAGGGTTTCGCCTGCCATGCGCTGAGTTTCGACTACGGCCAGCGGCACCGGCACGAACTAATCGCCGCCCGCCACGTCGCCGCCGCGTTGGAGGCGGTGCAGCACCGCATCGTCCGAATCGACCTGTCGGCCGACGGGGGCTTCGGGCGCAGCGCCCTGACCGACCGCATCGCCGTGCCCAAGGACCGCTTCGTCGAGCACGGCATCCCCGTGACGTACGTGCCGGCCCGCAACACCATCTTCCTGGCCATCGCGCTGGGCTACGCGGAAGTGATCGGGGCGTTCGACATCTTTATCGGCGTCAACGCGGTGGACTATAGCGGGTATCCCGACTGCCGGCCCGCGTTCATCGAGGCGTTTGAGCGGTTGGCGAACCTGGCCACCGCGGCCGGGGTGCGGGGGCAGGGGGCCTTTCGCGTGCACGCCCCGCTGCTGCGCCTGTCCAAGGCGCAGATCATCCGCACCGGCCTGGACCTGGGGGTGGACTACGGGCTGACGCATAGCTGCTACGACCCCGGCCCGCGCGGGTTGGCATGCGGGCGGTGCGACTCCTGCCGCCTGCGCCGGGCGGGCTTTGCCGCCGCCGGAGCGAAGGATCCGTTGCGGTACCGGGATCGCCCCGCGGCGACGAGCCGTTCCGCCAAGCCGTCGCGGCGGCGCAAGAAGGGTTAGCCCTCGTGGGCGGACGTTCTGTCCGCCGGGTGCGCTGAGGATGGGCGCATGGTGCGCCGAGGGCAGCTTGCACAGGACTGGCCGCGAAGCACGCGCACCAGGCGTCGGACCAACCCGGCCGCCGCGATAAGCACGACCAGTCCTATCAGCACGTACTGAAGCACGTCAGATTCCCAAGGCCAAGCCCGCCTGATATACCGCCACCGCCAGCATCCACGCCATCGCGGTCAGCCCCAGCCACTGCGCGGCCGCCCATTTCCACGAGCCGGCCTCTCGCCACGTCGCGGCCACGGTCCCCGCGCAGGGGCAGGCCACCAGCACGAAGATCAGGATGCACAGGCCCTGAAGCGGCCGATAGTCGTGGCGCAGATGCTCGGTCAGCGGCGTCCGATCGCCGTGCTGCCCAACGGCGTAGATGACGCCCATCTGGCTGACGAACACCTCCTTGGCCGCCAGCGCGCCCAGCAGCGCCGTGCCGAGCCTCCAATCCAGCCCCGCCGGCCGCATCGCTGGCGCGATCGCCCTCCCGATCCGCCCGATGGCTGAATGCTCCAGCTTGTGGGCGTGCTCGGCGCGGTCGATCGCCAGCAATTGTTCGTTGAAGTCCGCCGGCGGCGCTGGCACGGCTGACGCGGCGGCGCGCAAGGCCGCGCGCTGCTGCTGGTAGGCCTGTCGGTCCGCCGCCGGCAGCATGGGCCAGGTCTTCATCGCCCAAAGGACGATCACGATGGCGAGGATCACCGTGCCGGCCTTGCGCACGTACAGGTAGGTCCGCTCGGCGACGTGAATGGCCAGGCCCCGCGGCGTCGGCAGGCGGTAGGGCGGCAGCTCCATCACGAACCCGCCCGCCTGCTCGCGCAGCACCGTCGCCCCCAGCAGCTTCGCCGTGCCGATCGCCAGAGCGATGCCCGCGGCGTAGATGCCAAACAGCCACACGCCCTGGCTGCGGACCTCCAGTCCCAGGGGGCGGGCCAGCACCGTGTCGGCAAAGAACGCCCCCAGGATCAGCGAGTACACCGGCAGGCGGGCCCCGCAACTAATCAGCGGCAGCACCAACATCGTGACCAGCCGGTCGCGGCGCGACTCCAGGATCCGCGTCGAGAGCACGGCGGGCACCGTGCAGCCGAAGCCCACCAGCATCGGGATGAACGCCTTGCCGTGCAGGCCCGCGCGGTGCAGCAGGCGGTCCAAGATGAACGCCGCCCGCGCCATGTAGCCGGTGTCCTCCAGGACCGAGATCGCCAGGTACAGCAGGGCGATCAGCGGCACGAACTGAAGCACCGAGCCGGCGCCCTCGATGATCCCGTCGGCTAGCAGGCTCCGCGGCAGGACCAACCGGCTGGGGTCGCCCACGTCACGAACCGCCTGGGCAAACTGGTCCTTCCAACCTCCTAATAGGCGCACCAGCGGATTGCCGAGCAAGAACGTGAGCTGAAACACCGCCAGCATCAGCACCGCAAAGATCGGCAGCGCCAGGTAGCGGTTCATCAGCACGGCGTCGATGCGGTCGCTGCGGGCATACCGAGGCCGGACGGGCGCGCTGACGCACTCCGCGCACAGCCCCGCCACGAAACCGTATCGCTGCCGCGCCAGCACTACGCAGGCCTCCTGCCCGAAGACGCGCTGGATGTGCGCGCGGAGGTGGGCGGCCCGGGCCAGCAGTTGCCCATGAGCCTCGGGCGGGCAAAGGGCCTCCAGTCGCCGCGCCGCGCTCGGGTCGTCCTCCAGCAGCCGCACAGCCAACCACCGTGCCTGGCGCGGAGAGCCGGCATAGGGGGCAAGCGGCTGCGTCAGTTCGCCGATGTGCGGCTCCAGTTCTCGGCCGTAGTCCACCGTTCGCTGGGCGGCCACGGCTGTGGCGCCCTGGGTGGCGGTTCTGGCCGCTAAGGCCATCAGCGTCCGCACGCCCTTGCCCCGGTGGCCGATCGTCCGCGCCGCCGGCAAGCCCAGCAGGCGCGACAGCAGCGTCCGCTTGATCCGCAGGCCGCTACGGTAGGCGATGTCCGACATGTTTAGCGCCAGCACCAGCGGCAGACCGCACTCCATGAGCTGCACCGCCAGGTAGAGGTTCCGTTCCAGGTTCGATGCGTCCAGCACGTCGATTACCACCGCCGGCGGCTCCTCCCTCAGCACCCCCAGCACCACCTGCTCCTCCGGCGAGCAGGCCGTCAGGCTGTACGTGCCCGGCAGGTCCACCACGCTGAACCGGATGCCCCCGTGCCGGGCGATCCCCTCGCGCTTCTCGACCGTCACGCCGGGGTAGTTGCCCACACTCTGGCGCTGGCCGGTCAGCGCGTTGAACAGGCTGGTCTTGCCGGCGTTTGGATTGCCCGCCAGCGCCACGCGAAGCGTCGAGATGTCAGCCACAACCGCCATGTTCAGACCGCGCGGACCATGATCCGCCCGACCATCCCGCGCCCCAACACGAGGCGAGTCTGATTGACGCCCACGACTATTGGCCCGCGCCCGGCCGACAGCACCCTCAGCCGCGAGCCGCCCAGCAGGCCCATCTCCGCCAGACGACGCTGAAGGCCCCGCCCGCCGTCCACGCTGACCAGAACCACCTCCTGGCCCGGAAGCGCCTGCGACAGCGGCATGACGGCCGGGCCCTCCGGCTTGGAGTGCGGGGAGGGTCCAGGGTTGCGGGAGTCACTCGTCATGGCTGTGCTCCTGGGGCCGCAGCTTATCCGCCGACGGCATCGCGTCCAAGCTGCACCGCCGACAGCGATGCTCGTCGGCCTCGCGCCAGCAGGCGGACTCAAGCTGCTCGGTCCAGGCTGGCCCGATCCGCGGGCAGCGGCGCAGGAACTCGTTGAACCGCTCGAGGCGGTCTAGCAACGGGGCATCTACGGCATGCTCCATGCGGCAGGCGTTGGCCTCGGCCGATGCGGCATCCAGGCCCAGCACTTCGGTCAGGAACCGCCGCAGGATGTCGTGCCGCCGGCTGACCTCCTCCGCCAGCTCGCAGCCCCGGTCCGTCAGCGTGATGACCTGGTAGGGGTCGTAGTTGACTAACCCGCGCGCCGAAAGCGTCTTAAGGGCTGCCGACACCGCCGGCATGCCCACCTCCAGGCGATGGGCGATGTCCCGCACTCTGGCTACCCTGCCCCGGCGGACCAGCAGGAGGATGGCTTCGAGATAATCCTCAAGGGACCGCGTTAACTGCTTGCCAGTAACCACGGTTAGCACCTCCCCAAGTGCACCAGAATGCAAGTTCAATATACTGAACTGTCTGCAATATTGCAAACAATTCCTGGAAAAGCGGTCGTGCGCCGTATTGACGGGGGGTACCGAACCTCCAGCTTGGGTGGTATCAATGCGGCCACCCACGCGCAGCATCCGCTGCCAGCCTCAGGGCTGAGTCAGGGGTTCTGAAGGACAGAGCCGCCCCTCACGCCTCTTCCCGCGTCGGCTGGAGGACTTCCACGCGGAGTTGCGTGATCTTCCGCTCATCGGCGGCCAGGACGGTGAACTTGGCCCCATAGGCCACCAGCGTCTCGCCGGCCTTGGGGATGTAGCCCAGCTCCGAGAACACCATCCCCGCCACGGTGGCGTAGTCCCCCTCGGGAATCTCCAGGCCAAGCGCCTCATTGAGGTCGTCGATGTACATCCGCCCGTCGATCTCCGCGGTGGCGGCATCGATCCGCCGCATCAGCGCCGGTTCGGGCACGTCGTACTCATCCGCGATCTCCCCGACGATCTCCTCCAGCACATCCTCCACCGTCACCAGCCCGGCCGTGCCGCCGAACTCGTCCAGCACCACGGCCAGGTGCACCTTGCGGAGCTTGAACTCCTTAAGCAGGTCGTCGAGGCGCTTGGTCTGGGGGACGAAGAAGGGCTTGCGCATCAGCTTGTGCAGGTTGGCCGGCTCCGACGGTTTGTCCAGCAGGCCCAGCAGGTCCTTGGCGTAGAGGATGCCGATGATGTTGTCCAGGTCGTCCTCGTACACCGGCACGCGCGTGTGTCCTCCCTCCATCAGCAACCGGGCCGCCCGCGGGCAGGGGGTGTCCACCGGCAGGGCGAAGATGTCGGTGCGGGGCGTCATGATCTGGCCGGCCTGTTTGTCGCCGAACCCGATGACCGAGGCGATCATGCGGACCTCCTCCGGCTCGACGGCGCCCTCGGCCTGGCCCTCGGTGACGGCCTGGAGGATCTCCTGGCGGACGGACTCGTTTTCGTGGCCCGGCTGCTCCTGCGCCCCCGCCAGGCGGCGGACGGGGAACTGGATCGACTGCATCACCAGCACCACGGGGTACAGGGCGTAGCGCAGCACCAACAGGATATCGAAGGTCGCGGCCAGGATCTTCTCGGCCGAGTAGGCCGCCCAGGCGCTGGGGATGGCCACGCCGAAGACCGCGATCAGCGCCCCGGCCACCAGCACCGCCTCGATGGTGGCCGCGACGTGCGGATGGCCCGGGTTGAACAGGTAGAGCAGCGAGACGACCAGCACCAGGTTGGCCAAGGCTCGGCCGAGGGACACCGTCAGCTTCAGGGCGGGCAGGTGTTTTTCAAACCGCTCGAGGCGGGCTGCCCCGCCCTGGCCCCCTAGCGCCTTCTCCAACTTCACCCAGCTAAGGCACTGCAAGGCAAAACCGTTCACCGCCAGAAAGGCTGACAAGGCCGTCGCGGCCGGCACGACCCATAGCAGAGGATCCACGTTCCGTTATGACTCCGATAGGAGCGACCTGAAGAACCGTCCTGCAACCCAACGCGACTGTGAGCAGGTCGGTTTGGCCCGGCCACCGCTGCTCCGGGCGGCTGGACCGGCGGGATCATCATAAGCATTGCCGGCCGGCCTGACAAGGCGGCTCTACTAGCGCCGCCGCGTAGGGTGCGCGTCCACGACCGTTGGGCTACCTACCTGGGCCGCACCCTGCACAGGACTCGCAAGGCCCAGGCCACCTGCCCGGCAGGGAAGATCTGGGGCGACAGCTCCTCGCTAAGGGCCACCAGATGCACCTGCTGGCCCTGCCGGCGGAAGAGCTTGCACGTCACGCCGATCTGGCCGGCCAGTTGGACCACAGCGGGCTTGCCATCCGCCGCCGGAGCTGAGGGGCTCAGGACCACCAGGTCAGCGTGCCGGATGTCAGGGTGCATGGAGTTGCCATCGATCCGCAAGGCGAAGGCATCTGGGAACTGGGCCTTAAGTCGAGGCATGTCAATGAATTCGACGACCTCATCCTTGCCGGGGCTGGACAGCGTTACCAAGGCCACCTCTTGCTGGTTCTGCGGGTCTGTGAGGGAAGCGGCCAGAGCAATATGTCGGCGGTCGCCCAGGCGTCGAAGGTGTCCGGCCACCAAGTCGCCCAGTTGCACCAAGCCGGCTGCCTCGCCGGGACTGGACCAGAAATGGGGGATACCGGCGGCCGAACGGCCCAGGACGGGGATCCATCCGGCCCGTTCGACCGGCGCTGCCGCGGGGCTGCCGGGAGCGCCTTTCTCCGTTGCGGGCTTGGCTGGCCTCGAGCGCGTTTTTAACTTCGGCGCGAATGGTTCCTGTTCCTGGCCGGCTTGTCCCTGCGGACCAAGCTCGGGGCGCACATCGCCCTTGGCTGGGAACTCCGCCGAACGCTCCAGTAGATCCAGGAACGCCTCCAGGGCCGCGGCGCTGGCCGGCCGGCGGGCCAAGAGCTTGGCTACCCGCCGAATGGCTGGGTGACTGGGCTGGGGCTGCGCCGATTCCCTGCCGCTCAAGAGCCAGCGGAGATCCACCTCAGTCAGGTCGACGATTCGCACCAGCACGTCGGCGGGCGGAACCCGGCTGGACTCGTAATAGTCATACGTGCTGGGCGACAGCCCCAATTGGCGGGCGAACGCGGCCTTTCCTCGCGGTCCAGCCTTCTCCAGGCGAAGCTGGGCGATCCGGGCACAGATGTCGTGTTTGGCGCTATCGGCCATAAAATATTTCGCCTTTGCGAATTTTATGCTTGCGAAAATTCGCGACTGCGAATATAAAGGCCCGCCGAGTCGGGGCGATTCTAGGAGCTTGCTGGTAAATGGCAAGGATAAAGCCGGCGGCAATCAGGGAGGAATCGGAAAACCTCGTCGATGACCTAAACGCCGCGCTGCTGCTGATGGGTTGGCAGCGCCAGTTGATCGAGCTGGCCATCCGAAAGGCCGGCAGCCGTCGGCGCGGCAAATCCAAACGCTCCACCTGACAAGCGGGTCACGCGCCCCGGTGGGCTGGGTTGGCCACCACCGACCCGGCTGGCGAGACATCGGGGCGCACTGTTTTGCCCACCCCGCTGGGATGCCGATGCGAGCCATTTGCCGAAGCCCGCCGGTATTGGCCTGGCGCCGCGGCGAATCGTATCTTCCCTCCAGACAGCGGCGCAAGAGCGGCGGAGACACCCCTTGACCATCCGACTGGCGGAGCGACGGCGAAGCGTACGACTCTCAGCGGCCTATCCCGCGACCCTCACCGATGGCCACGGGCGGTTCCTGGCCAAGGGCCGAACAGCCAACATCTCCGAGGGGGGCGCCTTCGTGCTAGCCAATGCCAATTCCCTTCAACCCGAGCAGGTCGTGGTCGTCGAGTTGAGCATTCCAGCCCCCGGCAGGTCCCCCAACCGCCGCGTAGTCACCTATGCGTGCCGCATCGCCCGTCGCCAGGCCTTGGGTCAACTGGTGGGCGTGGGCGTGGAGTTCCTCCGCAAACTGGCGTAGCCGCCCCGGCTGGTTACCTGCCGATCGAGCGGCATCAACGCCATCGCTGCCCCCAACACCACAGGTCCCATGTTCCACTCTGCCCGCGCGGATTGTCGGCTGGGCCAACCCCAGGCCAAGCAAGAATAGCGCCAGCGGCGCGGCGCCCGCCAATCGCACCCATAGCACCGCTGGATTCTCCCAGCTTGACCAGCCGAACCACGTGGTCGGGAATACAGTCCTCCTCATCCCTTCCGCCATGTCACGGCTGGCAAGACCGCGCCGCGCCGCTATGATAGAAGGCTCACCAGAGGAGCGGCGTCATGGACCAGCGACAGGTGCGGGTGGTCTTCCAGCCTTCCGGCAGAACGGTGCACGTGCTGGGCGGCACGAAGGTCCTGGAGGCAGCCGGGCGGGCCGGGCTGACCATCGACACGCCCTGCGGCGGGGCCGCCCTGTGCGGCAAGTGCCGCGTCCAGATGACCGCCGGGGCTTGCGAGGCCTCCGCCGCCGAGGCCAAGTGGTTTGACGCCCGGCAGCTCCAGGACGGCTGGCGCCTGGCGTGCACAGCCACCCTCTGCCACGACGCCACGGTGCACATCCCATCGGCCTCGCTGTTTGCCCACCAGCAGATTCTCACGCAGTCCAGCCTGGCCGGAGGGTCCGAGCTTCAGCCGGCCGTGCGAAAGGTGTATCTGAAACTGCCCGCGCCGGACCTGGACCACAACGAGCCGGACCTGCTGCGGCTGGAGGGCGCGCTGGGGCCGCTGCGGGCCGACCTGAGCGCGCTCCACGACCTGTCGCAGCGCCTGCGCGAGGGCGGCTTTGCCGGGACGGCCGTCCTGACCGACCACCACTTGGTGGACTTCGAACCCGGCGATACGTCGAGCCGGTGTTTCGGCGTCGCGGTGGACCTGGGCACCACCACGCTGGTCGGCTCGCTGGTGGACCTGCTGAGCGGGCAGGAGATGGCGATAAGCTCGGCCATGAACCCGCAGGTGAGCTTCGGGGACGACGTGGTCTCGCGCATCAACCACGCGATCCGGCAACAGTCGGGCCTGGCGCAGCTCCGGGAGGCCGTCACCTCCGCGCTGGCCGAGATGATCCACACCCTGTGCGCGGCGGCGCAGGTTCGGCCAGACGAGGTGTACGAAGTCAGCATTGCAGGCAACACAACCATGCAGCACCTGCTGTGCGGGCTGGACGTCGGGGCCTTAGGCCAGGTGCCGTTCGTGCCGGTGGTGGGGCGGGGGCTGATGCTCGCGGCCCGCGAGCTTCACCTGCCGATCCACCCGCGCGGCGCGGCGTACGTGTTCCCGGTGATCGGCGGCTTCGTCGGCGGGGACACCGTCGCGGGCATGCTGGCAGCGGGGCTGGACCAACTGGCCGACGGGCCGGTGATGATGGTGGACATCGGAACCAACGGCGAGATCGTCCTGGCCCACCGGGGCGTGCTGCGCGCGGCGTCCACGGCGGCGGGCCCGGCCTTCGAAGGCGCCCGCATCTCCTGCGGCATGCGGGCGACCGCCGGGGCCATCGAAACGGTCCAACTGGTCGACGGCCGGCTGTCGATGGGGGTGATTGCCGACGTCCAGCCGGCCGGCCTGTGCGGCAGCGGGCTGATCGACCTGGTGGCCGAGATGCTGCGGGCCGGCATCATCAACCCGACCGGCCGTCTGCTGCCCCCCCAGGAACTGCCGCCGGGCGTCCCGGAGGATTTCAGCCGGCGGCTGGTGCGGGAGGACGGCCAGGTGAAGTTCGTCCTGGCCCGGGGTCCGGGCGGATCGCAGGTGAGCCTGACGCAGCGGGACGTGCGGGAGCTGCAACTGGCGGCCGGGGCGATGCGCGCGGGGATCACCATGCTGTTGCGCCAGGCGGGCCTGGCCAGCCGGGACCTCCAGCGGGTGCTCCTGGCAGGGGGGTTTGGCAGCTTCATCCGCCGCCGCAACGCCCAGCGGATGGGCCTGCTGCCGGCCGACGTGGACCACGCGCGAATCCTGTACATCGGCAATGCGTCGCTGGCGGGCGCCCGCTACGCGCTGCGCAGCACGGCCGCCCGTAAGCGCGGCGAGCAACTGGCCCGCGCCACGCGCCACGTGGAGCTTTCGCAGGACCCCACCTTTCAGATGGAGTTTGCCGAGGCGATGCTGTTCCCGCCGGCCTGAGCTTTTCCGGCCCGGGCGGATAAGCTGTGGTAGCGGGCGAGTGATGGAACGGATAGCCAAGATTCTGCTCGGCGCGGCGCTGGGGGCGTTGGCGGGGGCGGTGCTGGGCGCGGCCAGGACCTGCTCGGGCCAGGCCTGCCGCTCCCGCGGGCCTCGGCTCTATTACATCATTGCCTTTGCCTTCTTCGGGGCGGCGGTGGCCTACTACGCCTGGGATTGACCCGGCCTGGCCCCCGAGGGCCGGGCGCAAACATCAGCCGCCCGTCGAGGTCATCGGCGGGCGGCTGTAAGTGTCTTCAGCGATGTGTCAGCCTCAGGCTAAGGGCGGCTGGGGGCCTTGAGCAGGCGGCTCGGGCGCAGCCGCGGGTCCCGAGGGCGGGGCCGCCGCCTCGGCTTGGCCTATCACAGGCTCCTGGGCGGATTCCTCCACCCATACATCGCCCAGGTCCGTGGCGTCCACGTGGCGCCGCAACAGCAGATAGATCACCGTGGTGCTGCTGGCGAAGAAGCTGATGAGGAACGCCCCCATCGCCGCCACGACCAGGTATACCCAGACGCTCAGCAGGAACGCCCCCACGGCCTCGGCGCCGCTCATGGCTGCCCAGTTGAAGGGGGCGTGGAACTGATCATAGGTCGGGGCGGTCCACAACACATCCAGCCGGTCGGCCCCCGCCGCCAGGCGCTGGCCACCCGTGAAGATGCCCCAGCCGACGAACGTATGGGAAGCCAGCAGCGCCAAGAACGCGAAGAGGCGCACAAACAGGTAACAGAGCGTCCCGTACGCCAAGGCCACCAGTCCATAGAGAATCGCCCGCCACGGGCGCGAGAACACGTACGAGAAGCTGCGGCTGATGGCGTCGAAGCAATCGCTGCCTTCCACGGCGATGGTGGGGTACATCAGGCCGGCGCCCGCCGCCAGGCCGACGGCCAGGAACGCTATGAGCATCCCCACCAGGATGGCCGCGAGGAATGTCCCCCCAACGATCAAGGCGCCGACGCCGCCGGGGATGTTGCCCAGCAGTCCCGCCAGCGCCAGCAGCAGCCCCATCACCAGGATGATCGCCAGCGGGATCAGCGGCGCGGTGAAGAACCCGAAGACCTTGCCGGCTGAGTACCGCAGGGCCTGGAGCATCGATGTTTTTTCCTCGCGGGCGGCGTGAAGGGCGGCCATACGGTACAGCGCCCCGCCCAGCAGCGACCAGACCAGCAGCGACACGGCCAGAAAGATCAACGCATACACCCAGTGCTGGGTGATCAGCCAGCACAGGCCGCACCAGCCTATCGCCAGAAAGTAGAGCACGCCGGCCGGCTCGGCCGCCGCGGCAGGAATCGGCAGCGGTTGGTCCGGCGGCGCCACCAAGGCCAGGCCCCGCTGGCGGGCCAGCAGCGGCTGGAGCCCGGACAGAAGGTCCCCGCGCAGCACCGCCGCGGCGGCCTGGTTCACGCAGGCCCTCTCCCATGCCACCAGGGCCTCGAAGATGCCCTGGCCCTTGATCGCTTCCACTTCGCGGGCAAAGTCGACCTTCCAGGCCGTCAATGCCCGCTGTGCGGCGGCGTAATCCTCACAAAGCTGATCGAGCGCCTTCTCACGCTGCTCCCGGGGTAGCTGCTTTGCCTGGCTCTTGGCCTGGTCGTAGCTGGACTTGAGTAGACCCTGGGTTCTCTCGGCCTCGTCATCGAGCCTCTCCTGCGTCTGCTCAAGTACGTCCTTCCAGTCTTCCTGGGCCTGCTGCCGAATCTCGTCGAAATCCGCCCTGGCCCCGCTGGAGCGCTGGGCGTTGGCCTGGTTGAGCTGATCGCGGAAGATTGAGGCCAGCAACCCGCTTCCCAGCCGGCGGTTGAACTGGCTGAGGGTCCGTTCCTCATTGCGGGCCTCGACGGCCAGGGTGGCGACCCGCCCCGGCCGGGCATCGACCCGGCTTTTCGTCTGGCGATCGAATGCCTCCCGGGGCAGTTGGACGTACGAGGCGATCTCGTCGGAGGCGGCAGCCGTGCCGCCGGCGCACCACAAGGCATCCATGATCCAGCCGACGGCGAAGATCGCCAGAATCACCGCCAACCCCAGCAACAGCTTGCCGGGCTGGATGGCCATTCGCCAGCTCTTGAAGATGTGCGTGAAAGCGAACACTTCCCCCCAGTTGACGCTGCGCAGTTCATGTTGATCGTCCGCCATGAGCTTGGTCCTTTCTATGAGGCCGGCCCCCCAGCACGTGCGGGGCGCCATCAGGTGCGTAAACGAACAAATGGGCAGGGGCAAGGTTACCGCCGCGCCCCCACCGGTGCCCGATTATACGGGTATCCCCAGGCGCCCGAAAGCCCCCGGCGGCCGCAAGATGCCGCCGGCCGCCTCAGTCCTTCTTGGCCGAAGCATCCGGCTTGGCGCCGTCCGAGCCGCCGGAGCTGCTCGAAGGCGATTCCTTCTTGGCTGCCTGCCGATACGCCTCGCTTCGGTAGTCCGTCTGGTAAAACCCGCTGCCCTTGAAAATCACCCCCGCCCCACAACCCGTCAGCCGGCGGACCTTAAGCTTCCCGCAGGCGGGGCACTTGCGGACCGCCGCCGCGGTGATGGGCTGGAACCTCTCGAATTGATGCCCGCAAGCAGCGCACTTGTAGTCGTACGTAGGCATTCACGCATCTCCATCCGCGCCGGACGACCCCAGCCGCCCGGCACACTTATGATTTATTTGATTCATCGTCATGGCCCGGCTTGGGCATCGCCTGGCTGACCACCACCGAGCTGGGCCGCAACGTGCGGCCCTTGAGGCGGTAGCCCCGCTGCAACTCGCGCAGCACCGTGTTGGGGGCCGCCTCCTCGCTGACTTCCTGCGTCAAGGCTAAGTGTAAGTCGGGGTCGAACGTCTTGCCCACCGCGTCGATGGGGGTCAGGCCGTAGCGGCCCAGGATCTCCAGGGCCTTGGCGTGCGCCAACTCCACCCCCGACCGCAACGGGTCGTCCTCGGAGCGCTCTTGGCGGGCCAGCGCCAACCCGCGCTCCAGGTCGTCCAGCACCACCAGCAGGTCCTTAATCAGGTTGCCGTTGGCGTACTCGCGGGCCTCGGCGATGTCCCGCTGCACCCGCTTCTGGTAGTTCAGGTAGTCGGCCGACACCCGCTGAAGCCGGGCCATCAGGTCTTCCTGCTCGGCCCGCAGCTTGGCCAGCTCCCGGCTGACTTCCTCGGCCAGCGCCTGCTCCCGCGGCTCCTCCTGCTCGGCTGGAGGACGCCCCGGCTGGTTGTCTTTAGGCTGCTCCGTCATGGCTGTGTCCTGCCAATGGGTCTGTAGGCCCGCGCCACGTGATTTATCTCGGCGGTTTCCGCGCCGCCCTACTTGCCGGCGGCGAAGTACTCCTTGAGCTTGTCCAGGAAGCTCTTGCGATGCGGCATCACGTCGGGTTCCTCGGTCCGGGCGTACGCTTCCAGCAATTCGCGCTGCCGCTGGCTCAGCTTGTGCGGCACCTCGACGAACACCTGCACCAACTGGTCGCCCGGCCGGCCGGAGCGCTGGTTGGGCAGGCCGCGGCGTTTCAGCGTGATCACCTCGGCGTTCTGCGTGCCGGGCGGGACTTCCAGCTCCTCCATCCCCGCCAGCGTGGGCACCTCGACGCGCCCGCCCAGCGCCGCCTGCGAGAAGGAGATGGGCACTTGGCACAGCAGATCGTCGTCCTGTCGCACCAGCAGCGGGTGCGCCTTGACGCGAATGTAGCAGTGCAGGTCGCCCCGGCTGGCGCCCGTGGGGCCGGGTTCGCCCTCCCCACGGACGCGCACCACCTGTCCATCATGCACCCCGGACGGAATGCGCACGCTCAGCACCCGCTTCTTACGGCGCCTGCCGGCGCCGCGGCAGTCGCCGCAGGGGTCGGTCACCACGTTTCCCTTGCCGCGACAGGTGGGGCAGGCGACGATCCGCACCGAGACTCCGAAAAAGCCCTGCATCTGCTGCTGCACCTGCCCGTAGCCCCCGCACGCCGAGCAGCGCCGCGGCTGGGTCCCGCTCTTGGCGCCTGAGCCTCCGCAGGTGTCGCAGAAGTCCATCCGCTCGAACTCCAGGGTCTGCTCGATGCCGGCGGCCACCTGCTCCAGCGTCAGCTCCACCTGGGTTTCCAGGTCGTAGCCGCGATGGGCCGGTTCGGCGAAGCCCCCGCCCAGGCCGCCGAAGATGTCCTGGAACATCGAGAAGATGTCGGAGAGGCCCATCGAGGAGAAGTCGTGCACCCCGGCCCCGCGCAGACCCTCGTGCCCGAACCGGTCATACTGCTGTCGCTTGGGGGGGTCGGACAGCACCTCATAGGCTTCCGCCAACTCCTTGAAGCGTCGCTCGGCCTCGGCCTTGTCGCCTTTGTAGTTGTCGGGGTGATACTTCAGCGCGCCTCGCCGGTAGGCGCGCTTGACCTGATCCGGCGAGGAGCTGCGCTCCACCCCCAGCACTTCGTAGTAGTCGCGTTTCTGCGACATGAATCCTTCCAACGCGCCGCGAGGCCGCTGGGGCGAACCGGCGACGGCCGCCCCGGCCGGCCCAAACGCGCGACTGCGGCCAGCCGGCCCGCGGCAGGCGCTGTCGGCCATTGTACGTACTCGAGGGGGCGCCTCCAAGCCGCAGCCCTGCCGGTCGATGCCATGCAGGCGGCCTTCCGCCGCCGGCGCCGGAAGCCGTCTCAAAACGTGGCATGGCCGGGACCGGCCATGTGACGCACGGGCACGTCCACCACCCTTGCGGGAATGCCCGTGCCACGGTTTTGGCACCGGGGTCTATCGCACGGCGGCGGCCACCTGTTCGGTGGCCTTCTCGTCGTACTCGGTGACCATCAGCTCCGTGGTCAGCAGCAGCCCAGCCACCGAGGCCGCGTTTTGCAGGGCCGTGCGCGTGACCTTCGCCGGGTCGATGATGCCGGCCTGCACCATGTCCACGAACTGGCCCGTCGCGGCGTTGTAACCGATGTTGTTGCCCTTCTCCAGGATCTCAGCCACCACCACCGAGCCGTCCTGACCCGTGTTGGCCACGATCTGCGCGGTGGGCGACGGCAGCGCCTTGAGGACGATATCGACCCCGATCTTCTCGTCCCCGCGGGCCTTGTCGCGGACCTTGCGCACCGCCTCGAGGGCATGCAGCAGCGACACGCCGCCGCCCGGCACCACGCCTTCCTCGGCGGCGGCGCGGGTGGCGTGCACCGCGTCCTCGATGAGGTCCTTGCGCTCCTTCATCTCCGTCTCGGTGGCGGCCCCGGCCTTGATGACCGCCACGCCGCCGGTGAGCTTGGCCAGCCGCTCCTGGAGCTTCTCGCGGTCGTAGTCGCTGGTGGTCTTCTCGATCTGGGCGCGGATGGTCTCGATGCGGGCCTGGATCTGCTTCTTGGCGCCGCCGCCCTGGATGATGGTGGTGGTGTCCTTGTCGGCCACCACGCGCTTGGCCTGGCCCAGCATGTCCAGTTCCACGTTCTCGATCTTGACGCCCAGGTCCTCGCTGATGAGCTGTCCGCCGGTCAGCGTGGCGATGTCGCCCAGGATGGCCTTGCGGCGGTCCCCGAAGGCCGGGGCCTTCACCGCCAGCACGCTGAACACCCCGCGCAGGCGGTTGACCACCAGCCCGGCCAGGGCATCGCCCTCGACCTCCTCGGCGATGATCACCAGCGGCTTGCCCGCGCTGACGACCTTCTCCAGCAGCGGCACCAGGTCCCGCAGGGAGGAGAGCTTCTTCTCATGGATGAGGATGTAGACGTCCTCCAGGACCGCCTCCAGGGTGTTGGGATTGGTCATGAAGTAGGCGCTGATGTAGCCCTTGTCGAACTGCATGCCCTCCACCAAGTCCAGCTCATTGGCGGTGCTTTTGCCTTCCTCGACGGTGATCACGCCGTCCGTGCCGACCTTTTCAAAGGCCTGGGCCACCAGCTCGCCGATCTGACGGTCCCAGTTGGCCGACACGGTGGCGACCTTCTTGAGGTCGGCGGCGGTCTTGCAGGGCTTGGCCTGGTCAGTGATGGAGGCGCAGGCGGCCTCCACGGCCAAGTCGATCCCGCGCTTCAAGGCCAGGGGATCGGCCCCGGCGATCACGTTCTTGTAGCCCTCGCGCATGATGGCCTCCGCCAGCACGACGGCGGTCGTGGTGCCGTCGCCGACTACGTCGGAGGTCTTGGAGGCCACCTGGTTGACCATCTTGGCGCCCATGTTCTGGAACGGATTGGGCAGCTCGATCTCCTTGGAGACCGTCACGCCGTCCTTGGTGATCTTGGGCGCCCCGAAGCTCTTCTGGAGCAGCACGTTCCGCCCCGTGGGCCCCAGGGTGACCTTCACCGCGTCGCTGAGCTTGGCGACGCCCTCCAGCATCGCTTGCCGGGCGTCGGTGTCGAACAGCATCTGCTTAGCAGGCATGGATCGCTTCTCCTTGGCCGGCCCGCCGGCCGGCCCGTTGCGTTGAGGGCCCGGTTACTTCTGGATCACCGCCAGCACGTCGGACTCCCGCAGGATGACGTACTCCTGGCCGTCGATCTTCACCTCGGCGCCCGCGTACTTGGCATAGTACACCTCGTCGCCCTTCTTGAGGCTCATCTTGCCGCGCTCGCCGCTGTCCAGCAGCTTGCCCGGGCCCGTCGCCACGACGGTGCCCCGCTGGGGCTTCTCCTTGGCGGTGTCCGGCAGGACAATGCCCCCGGCGGTCCGCTCCTCAGCCTGGCTCTGCTTGACCAGCACCCGATCATCCAGTGGTTTGACTGCCATCGCTGTGGCTCCTTTATGCGCTCTTTTCTGGAATACGTTTGCCCGACCTGCGGCCGTCACATCATCCCGCCCATGCCGCCCATTCCGCCCATCCCGCCCATGCCGCCAGGGCCGTGCCCATGAGCCGGTTCTTCGTCCTTCTTAGGCAGCTCGCTGACCGCGGCGTCGCAGGTCAGCAGCAGCACCGCCACCGAGGCGGCGTTCTCCAGCGCCGTGCGGGTGACCTTGGCGGGGTCGATCACTCCGGCGGCCACCAGGTCCTCGTAGACCATCGTCTCGGCGTTGAAGCCAAAGCCCGCCTGGCCCTGCTCGACCTTCCGCAGCACCACCGCGGGCGGCTCTCCGGCGTTGGCGACGATCTGCCGCAGGGGCTCCGCCAGGGCCTTGCGGACGATGGCGATGCCGGTGGCCTCGTCGCCCGAGGCCTTCAGGGCGTCCAGCGCCTTGCGGGCCCGCACCAGCGACACCCCGCCGCCCGGCAGCACGCCTTCCTCGACGGCCGCGCGCGTCGCGTGCAGCGCGTCCTCGATGCGGGCCTTCTTCTCCTTCATCTCCGACTCGGTCGCCGCCCCGACGTTGATCTGGGCCACGCCCCCCGCCAGCTTGGCCAACCGCTCCTGGAGCTTCTCGCGGTCGTAGTCGCTGGTGGTGGTGTCGATCTCCTTGCGAATCTGGTCAATGCGGGCCCGGATGTCGGCGCTCTTGCCGGCGCCCTCGATGAGGGTGGTGTTCTCGCCGTCGATGCTGACCTTCTTGGCGGCGCCCAGATCGGAGATGGCGATGCTGTCCAGGTCGCGCCCCAGCTCCTTGGAGAAGACCCGCCCGCCGGTCAGGATCGCAACGTCCTGAAGCATCGACTTGCGCCGGTCGCCGTAGCCGGGGGCCTTGACAGCCGCCACGCTCAGGATGCCGCGCAGCTTGTTGACCACCAGCGTCGCCAGCGCCTCGCCCTCGACGTCCTCGGCGATGATCAGCAGCGGACGCTTGGCCGCCGACACCTTCTCCAGCAGCGGCACCAGCTTGGTGACGCTGGAGATCTTCTCCTCGCTGATGAGGATCAGGGGCTTCTCGAGGTTCACCTCCATCGCCTCCGGATCGGTCACAAAGTGGG